>ENA-ORXC01000528-ORXC01000528.1-marine-metagenome-genome-assembly--contig:-NODE-528-length-26408-cov-3.727166_pt1 | contig 26408 bp, 21 predicted proteins | sample MGYA00237865_ERZ511478 | MGnify/ENA metagenome assembly ERZ511478
AGACGTACATTTGAACACGGTCTTTGTGTTCGGATGTACGTCTGAAGCGACTCGAGGACCTGCCCACTGCAGCTAGATCTACGAAAAGCGGAAGCGCCTTTTACCCTCGACAACCTTGGAATCCCATTCAAAAAGCCAGAAGAAGGAGTCCTTCTTCTGGCTTTTTACTATATCTCTTCTTCTGAATCCCAAACTAGTCCTGTAGAAGCAAGTACAACTTCCCCATCAAAGTATTGTTTTGCATCTTTTAGAAGATCCGATAACTCTCCAAAATGCGGAAGATGCGTTAACATAAGAGTGGAAACATTCGCTGCGCTTGCAATTGTTGCTGCATCCGTACTATTCATGTGCCCCATTTTAGAACCATCCATATCCGCATAAAGGTTGCATTCTGAGATGAGTAAGTCAGCTCCAGCAGAAAAGACTTCGAACTCTTTTATATAGCTTGAATCTGCTGTAAACACTACGGTATGCTTCCCATCAGTTATGCGCATAGCAAAACATACAACCGGATGTTTTGTTTTTTGAAAAGTAATGGAAAACGGGCCGAGCTCTAAACGATCTTCTTCCGTGTAAGACCTCGCTTCGGTATAAGGCTCATGACCCAAACTATTAAAACCTGCTTCATCATGTGAATGACCATAGATCGGTAGCACAGGTAATTCAGATTTTGTTTTGGATTGAATCAAGCGCCCGTGATAAAGAACCCCTACATCCGCAATATGATCTGGATGGTAGTGACTAATGATGACACTATCGAGTTCTTCGACGGAAAGGTGATATTGAAGTTGTGCCAATACACCACTTCCACAATCAATTAACAAGTTATAGCCTTCACTCTGGAAAAGATACCCTGCACTCGCTTCTCCAGCTTTAGGGTAACCTCCCCACGGACCTAATACAGTCATTTTCATTGTTTATCCCTCCCCTGCTTTTTCTTCTCTAATAAAGCGCGAGCCGTAAAGTGATCCGTTATAAGAACATTGGCATAGCCACCTTCCAACGCCCCATATATCGCTTCAACTTTCTTAGGACCACCAGCCGCCAATATCGACTTTTCTTTTGTAGAAAGCTCTTGTAGATCAATTCCAATTGTGCGTTCATTTAATTCCTTATGAATGAGCTTCCCTTTTCCGTCAAAAAATCTCGAACAAATTTCACCAACAGATCTCGTATGAATGACTTCAAGCTCTTCTTGTGATACATAATCTGCCTGTACAATAACCGAGTCATTTGTTGGAATTCCAACACTAAATAAAGCAATATTCGCATTCCGACCCATGTCAAGAACACGACGAATGTGTCTATCTTCTTCCATTGTTTGCTTTACAAGAAGATGGTCGACTATGGCAGGAACAGGCAGGAAATGGCTCGTAGCATGAAATGCACGGCCAAGCATTTGAATCACTTCATAAGCATAGGTATTGGTTTCTGAATAACTAATGCCGCCATTTAATTGAACAACCGAAACGTTTTTCAGTAACTTATGACGAAGGTTCTTACCGATCTCATTTAGCGTGGTCCCCCACGAAACACCAATCAAATCATTGTCTTGAATAGCTGTATTTAAATAATCAGCTGCAATTTTACCGATATGTTTTTTGACAAGATCATCCTCAAATTGAGGAACAATGGCGACTCTCGTTTCTAATAGTCCAAACAAATCAGCAAGTTCTGATGAAAGCATATGAACATCTTGGGATGGATCATGAATTTTAATTTCAACAACGCCTTCTGCTTTCGCTTGTTTTAATAAACGCGAAACCGTCGGCCTTGAAACCGCTAATTTTTTTGCGATCTCCTGTTGACTATAGTCCAATTGATAGTATAAGCGGGCAGCTTCGACCACCTTTGTTAGTTTATCTTTATCCATAGCAACACCCGTGTATTCAAATATTTAATGGTCTTGAGTTAAGAAAAAGGCTTCCAGAAAGACCATTTTCGCCTTCTGAAAGCCTTCCGCTCTTCATCTTAAGATACGATTATCTTATTTGGAGAGCATTGCTTTAACTTTATTGACAACATTTTCTGCAGTAAAGCCAAATTCCTTAATAACAGTGTCGCCAGGCGCTGATGCTCCAAAGCGGTCAATCGCAAGAATATCACCTTTTTGGCCAACATACTTATCCCAGCCAAATGATACGCCCATTTCAATACCAAGACGAGCCGTTACGTTGTCTGGTAGAACGCTTTGCTTATAATCAGCTGATTGTTTTTCAAATCGATCCCAGCTTGGCATGCTGACAACAGAAGCTGAAATGCCTTCTTTTGAAAGAAGTTCTTGCGCTTCTACTGCTAAACCAACTTCAGATCCAGACGCAAGAAGAATGGCTTCCGCATTCTCTCCACCAGCAACTACATACGCACCGCGTTTAACGCCTTCGTATGCTTGTTCCGGTGAATCTGTCACAACTGGAAGATTCTGACGAGAAAGCACTAGAGCTGTTGGGTGATCCGTTGCTTCAACAGACAATTTCCATGCTGCAGCAGTTTCATTTCCATCCGCTGGTCGGATAACTGAAAGACCTGGCATCGCACGAAGTGAAGCGAGTTGCTCAACAGGTTCGTGAGTCGGACCATCTTCTCCCACTGCTACGCTATCATGAGTGAATACGTATGTTACAGGTACACCCATCAATGCAGATAGACGAAGTGCAGGACGAAGGTAGTCAGAGAATACGAAGAACGTTGCTCCAAAGATACGAAGACCTTTGTGGAGGGCAATTCCGTTCATTGCTGCAGCCATTCCAAATTCACGTACGCCGAACCAAATATTACGGCCACTATAATCTGCTGGTGAGAAGTCCTGCTCATCTTTCAACATTGTTTTGTTAGAAGACGCAAGGTCCGCTGATCCACCGAAGATTTGCGGGTTATTTTTAGCAAGAGCATTCAGAACTTCTCCAGATGCAGCACGAGATGCTGTGCTTGTTCCTTTTTCATAAGTAGGAACTTCACTATCCCACCCTTCAGGAAGTTCATTATTTAGAGCTGCTGATAATTGCTTAGCAAGCTCTGGATATTGTGCTTCGTATTTTTTGAAAAGTTCATTCCATTCCTTCTCTTTTTTGCTTCCAGCTTCTTTGATGTCTGCAAATTGGCCTTTCACTTCTTCAGGAATATAGAAATCTTCTTCGAAAGTCCACTGATAGTTTTCTTTCACTAGCTGAATTTCATCTTTCCCAAGTGGTGCACCATGAGAAGTGTTTTTGCCACCTTTGTTTGGTGAACCATACCCAATTGTTGTTTTCACTTCAATTAGTGTCGGTTGCTCTGTATTGCTTTTCGCTTGTTTAAGAGCGTCCGCAATAGCATCCATGTCATTTCCATCTTCAACGCGAATCACTTGCCAGCCGTATGCTTCATAACGTTGTTGAACGTTTTCTGAGAAGGACTGATCAAGATCACCATCAAGAGAGATGTCGTTTGAATCATACATAACAATAAGACGACCAAGCTTCAAATGTGCAGCGAGTGAAGCTGACTCTGAAGATACGCCTTCCATTAAGTCACCATCTCCGCAAATGCTGTACGTATAGTGATCAATGACATTAAAGTTATCTCGGTTATACGTTGCAGCTAAATGACGTTCAGCCATTGCCATACCAGTTGCCATCGCAAGTCCCTGGCCTAGTGGTCCAGTTGTTGCGTCTACTCCTGGTGTCTCACCGAATTCTGGGTGTCCTGGAGTATTGCTTCCCCACTGGCGGAATGATTTTAAATCTTCCATTGTTACGTCATATCCAAACAAGTGAAGCATGCTATATAGTAGTGCTGAACCATGACCTGCTGAAAGAACAAAACGGTCGCGGTTAAACCAATCCGGGTTAGATGGATTGTGATTCATGAACTGACTCCATAGCGTGTAGGCCATAGGTGCAGCTCCCATCGGCATGCCTGGGTGACCTGAGTTGGCTTTTTCAACTGCGTCGATTGCTAGCGTACGAATCGTATTTACAGCAAGTGAATCCATTTGAGTCGTTGTCATATGTATACACTCCTTTTTTATATTGAAATTTAGTAAAATCCCTAATGAACAAATGTACATCTGTTATTATACATGAGTGAAACAAAAAGAAAAAGGAAACCGAATACTTTTCAAGAAAATTCTTTTTCTCAAAATTATCTTCCCTCGAAATAAAGAATTCAATCCTTTAAAAAACGATAAAGTAAAACCCAAATGAAAGAAAGCGCAGGCTGTGCCCGCGCTTATACCTACAGCATATACACTTTCACTTCGTAAGGGCGCATGTTCGACTCATTTTGCAACTGATTCGCCACATCGTGGTAATTATGAACGAGTAGTTTTCCGCCGTTTAACGTTTCTGGAAGATTCAGTTCACACGTTTCTTTCGAGAAGTTAGCAGCAATAACCAACGTTGTGTCCTGATAACTCCTCGTGTACACATATAAATTCTCATCCTCTTCTAAAAGTAACTGATAATTACCATGGATAAGTACAGGAAGCTCTTTTCGAAGGCGAATTAAGTTTTTATAAAAGTAAAAAATAGAATTTTCGTCACTTAACGCCTTTCTCGCATTAATTTCGTGATAATTACCATTCACTTTTAACCATGGAGTTCCAGTGGTAAACCCCGCGTTCTTCTCATCAGTCCACTGCATAGGCGTCCGTGCATTATCACGGCCCTTTTTATGGATAGCGTCGAGTACTACTTCTGGATTTCTTCCTTTTTCAACAACTTCTTCGTTATACATATTAAGCGTTTCGATGTCCTCGTAATCCTTGATATCATCAAAGTAGACATTCGTCATCCCGAGCTCTTGTCCTTGATAAATATATGGTGTTCCTTGGAGAAAATGAAGCCACGCAGCCAGCATCTTGGCTGATTCTACACGATATTCCTGATCATCTCCAAAAACAGAAACTGAACGAGGCTGATCATGATTCTCCATATATAAACTATTCCACCCAGTATTGTGAAGCTCAGTCTGCCATTTTGAAATAATCCGTTTTAAATCTGTTAGTTTCCAAGCCTGTTGATCCCATTTACCTCCAGGTCCACTTGTTACATCCATGTGTTCAAACTGAAACAGCATATTCACAATACCATCATTTTCATTCGTGTACTTTTTACCATCTTCAGGCGTGGCCATTGGCATTTCGCCAACCGTCATCGCATCGTATTTTGATAAAACCTTTTCGTTCATTTCGTTCATGTATTCTACGAATTTCGGACCATTTACGAAGTAATCTCCTCCCCACTGATAAGGAAAATCATCCGTTACTTCGGCATCTGGTAAGCCAGGCGTTTTGGAAATCAAATTTATAACATCCATCCTGAATCCATCGACCCCTTTATCGAGCCAGAATTTCATCAGATCATACACTTCTTCTCTTAGCTTTTCGTTTTCCCAATTGAGGTCAGGTTGTTTTTTTGAAAAGAGATGTAGAAAATATTCTTCACTCTCTTCATCATACTCCCACGCAGAACCTCCGAAAAAAGATCCCCAGTTGTTTGGAGGCTGGTCTTCCTTACCTTCTCGCCATATATAATAATCACGAAACGAATTATCTTTTGATTTTCTCGCTTCGGTAAACCACGCATGTTCATCAGAAGAATGGTTAACAACTAGATCCATTACAAGACGAATTCCACGTTGATGCATTCCTTCTAACATCTCTTCCCAGTCTTCCATCGTTCCGAACTCATCCATAATCGTTCGATAATCACTAATATCGTAACCATTGTCATCATTCGGCGACTTATAAACGGGTGATAACCACACCACATCAATGCCTAATTCGTTCAAATAATCGAGTTTTTCTGTAATTCCTTTAATATCACCAATTCCATCCCCGTTACTGTCATTAAAACTTCTAGGATAAATTTGATAAACAACGCTTTCCTTCCACCACTGTTGAGCCATGTAGTCTCCTCCTTTATACCGTAAACTTCTGCGCAAACGTTTTCACTAACTATTATAGAAGAATGACACCGATAGTACAACTGAATAAATGAAACGCTTTCAATTTCATTGAGGGTAAGTTCTTTTCTAATTGAGCAAAGGATTGATATAATGGTTTTTATCGAAAGCTCCTTCTACATGAAGGAAGAAAGTAGAACGAGAGGAGACAGTTGCAACAATGAGCATCATCCAGGTGAAAGATCTTAAGAAATCGTTCGGAGAGTTAGAAGTATTAAAGAATATTAATACAGATGTAAAAGAAAAAGAGGTTGTTTGCGTAGTTGGTCCTTCTGGTTCAGGCAAAAGCACCTTTCTTCGCTGTTTGAATAAATTAGAGGAAATAACGGGCGGTAGCGTCATCGTTAATGGTCATAATATTGCGGATCCTAAAACGAATATCAATAAGGTTCGTCAGGACGTCGGAATGGTTTTTCAACATTTTAACCTCTTTCCACATAAAACAGTTCTTGAGAATGTAACCCTTGCGCCCATTAAAGTAAAAGGGGAAAACAAACAAAACTCCGCAAAGAAAGCAAAGGAACTTCTTGCTAAAGTTGGTCTTGAAGATAAGGCCAATAATTACCCGGGCGAACTTTCAGGCGGACAAAAACAGCGTGTAGCGATTGCAAGAGCTCTTGCGATGGAACCTAGCGTCATGCTGTTTGATGAACCAACTTCAGCCCTTGATCCTGAAATGATCGGCGAAGTGTTAGAAGTAATGAAAGACCTTGCAAAAGAAGGAATGACAATGGTTGTTGTTACTCATGAAATGGGATTTGCACGTGAAGTAGGCGACCGCGTTATTTTTATGGACGGCGGCTATATCGTAGAAGAGAACGTCCCTAACGAATTGTTCTCAAATCCTCAAAATGAGCGAACTCAGGCTTTCTTAAGTAAAATCCTATAACAAAAACGTGCAGGAAATTCCTGCACGTTTTTGTTTGGAGAAAGTGAACATCAACAACAGCACCTTTCCGCAAATCTTAATGAATGCTGTCGCAAGATCACGCTTACAATTATCTCAGCTATTCTTCCTTATCTATCACGTCAAATATCTTCCGTGATTCAAATAAATCGACTACTTTGTTCAACCACTCGTAGTATCCTAGAGCGTAAGACATCTTATCTAAGTCTTCTTCAGCCTTAATCTTATCTTCATTCGTAATTTCGCCATCCAACACTTCCATTAGCTCGGCAATCGACTCTTTGCAAGCATCCCGATTCATTTCAATTCCTTTTCGCCAATGGATACAAAAGAAATCCGTAAAGGTTTGATACCAATCTGACTTCACTTCGTAAAGATCTTTACGTTCCCCCTTTCTCCACACCTTATCCACCATATTTAAGTCGATTAATGTCCTTACTCCGGTCGACATACTTGTCTTACTCATTTGAAGCTTATCCTTCATTTCATCAAGCGTCATCGGCTCTTTTTCGAAAAACATCGCGCCATATAAACGCCCCACAGAAGGAGTTACGCTATAAATATCCATATTTTTAGAGATTGATTCAATCACTCGTTCTCTTGCATTCTCTACTCGTTTATCTTGCAAACTATGCACCTACTTTTCCAATCGTTTGTCATTTCATAGTTTAGTGTTAACCCCATGAATTGTAAAGTTTACTAGCAAACCTTGTAGCATATACTAGCATCCTAGACGATACTTAAGGATTTACCCGTTTAGTTTGTACAGTTTTTTCTGTATGTACTGAATTACCTGAATTTGAGCACTCACGACGTTTGTAGTATTAAGTACCTACACTCTATACTTAATAGGTCGGTAAAAAAAGACTAGTAAATGACTGATTATCGTAAATTTCGACATATTTCAGTTATTTTTGTAATTTTATCCGCTAACTATTTGAAATAAAGGCAGAGGTGAAACTATGGAGAAAGCCAAAATTACAGTAAAAGACGTAACCAAAATATTTGGCAAATCGCCCAAACAAGCTACAAAGCTTTTAGATCAGGGCAAATCAAAAAGTGAAATTTTGAAAGAGACCGGAAATACGGTTGGCGTTAACCGCGCAAGTTTCGACGTATATCCCGGTGAAATCTTTGTCATCATGGGGCTATCAGGTAGTGGGAAATCTACACTTGTTCGGCTTCTCAATCGATTAATTGAACCTACTTCAGGACAGGTTCTCATTGATGATGAAGATATCGTCAGGATGAAACCTGAACAGCTTCGGGATGTCAGACGAAAGAAGCTTAGTATGGTATTTCAACGTTTCGCACTTTTCCCTCATAAGACAGTACTAGAAAACACAGAGTACGGACTTGAGGTGCAAAACATTAGTAAAGAGAAACGTTCTGGAAAAGCGCAGGAATCACTCGAACTTGTTGGATTAAAAGGATATGAAAAAAGCTATCCGTCAGAACTAAGTGGTGGCATGCAGCAGCGTGTCGGACTTGCACGCGCTCTTGCAAATGATCCCGATGTTCTTTTGATGGATGAAGCTTTTAGTGCGCTTGATCCACTCATTCGTAAAGATATGCAGGATGAACTTCTTGAACTTCAAGAGTCTATGGAGAAAACAATTGTTTTTATTACACATGACCTTGATGAAGCACTTCGTATCGGTGATCGGATCGCATTAATGAAAGACGGTTCCATTGTTCAAATTGGAACACCAGAAGAAATTATGACGAATCCTGCTAATGACTACGTTGAGCGATTTGTGGAAGACGTTGATCTTTCCAAAGTATTAACAGCTTCTCACGTTATGAAGCGAGCTGAAACACTAAGAGCTGATAGAGGCCCACGTGTAGCGCTTCAACTTATGCGTGAACAAAAACTTTCGAGTTTATATATCGTGGATAAAAAGCAAAAATTAATTGGTGCAATTACAGCGGATGATGCTGCAAAAGCCATTGAAGCAAAAAAAGAAATTGCTGATATTCTCATTACAGACCTTCCAACTGTCGCACCTGATACATTATTAACCGATATGTTTGTGAAAATGGCAAGCTCGTCTCTCCCACTTCCGGTCATTGATGAAAACGATAAGTTTAAAGGTATCATTGTACGAGGTGCGGTTATCGGAGCGCTAGCCGGCAATGAGACAGAATCAGCGAAAGGAGAGGTGAGCTAATTGCAACTATTTCCTAAGATTCCATTAGCTGATTGGGTAGACAGCTTTGTTGATATGCTTACTGATAATCTTGAACCTGTTTTTGATGGCATTACATCTGGTATCGATTGGTTTGTTGAAGGAATTGTTTCAATTCTAGGCTTCCCGCCAGCGCTTGTGCTAATTGCCATCTTTACGATCCTAGCCTGGTGGTCAAGTCGATGGCCAGTTGCCATCTTTACGTTACTCGGTCTACTACTAATCGATAATTTAGGTTATTGGGACCCAACAATTGAGACACTCGCTCTCGTGTTAACTTCGGTTATTATATCCATCATTCTTGGTGTTCCACTTGGAATATGGGCATCACAAAGTGACCGTGTAAGAGGCATTATTACACCTGTTCTTGATTTTATGCAGACAATGCCTGCATTCGTTTATCTTATTCCAGCTATTTTATTCTTCGGGATTGGTATGGTTCCTGGCATTATCGCGTCAGTTATATTTGCAATGCCACCTACCATTCGTTTAACGAATCTAGGTATTCGTCAAGTTCCTGAAGATTTAATCGAAGCGTCAAATGCGTTTGGTTCAACGACGAAACAAAAATTAATAAAAGTACAGCTACCACTCGCAACACCTACGATTATGGCGGGAATTAACCAAAGCATTATGCTTTCCCTTTCTATGGTTGTTATTGCATCTCTAGTAGGTGCACCTGGCCTTGGGGCAGATGTTTATCGCGCTGTAACACAAATTAAAGTTGGTATTGGTTTTGAAGCTGGTCTCGCAATCGTTATTCTAGCGATTATGCTCGACCGGATTTCTCAAAATATAGGTAAAACAAAAAACTAAGGGGGAATTACATGTTTAACTTTAAAAAAGGGTTAACAGGACTAGCATTATTTTTGTCACTTACATTGATTCTTGCTGCTTGCGGCGGAAACAATGGCGGAGATAGTAGTGAAGGCTCTAGCGAAGGTGGAGCAAACGTTGGAGAAGAAGTAGATTATGAAATTGTAGGAATTGAACCTGGTGCTGGAATTATGAAAGCTACAACTTCTGCACTTGAAGAGTACGATAGCTTGAAAGGTTGGGAATTAATCGAGTCTTCTTCTGCAGCGATGGCCGCAGAACTTGGGAAAGCCATTGAAGACGAAGAGCCAATTATCGTAACTGGTTGGACGCCACACTGGATGTTCGCGAAATATGATCTTAAATACCTTGAAGATCCAAATGGACTTTATGGTGAAGAAGAAAACATCGAAACATTTGCACGTAAAGGATTAAAAGAAGATCAACCTTCTGCTCATACGATTCTTGATCAGTTCAACTGGACTCCAGAAGATATGAGTTCTGTAATGGTTGAAATTCAAGAAGGTGCTAAGCCTGAAGAAGCCGCACAAAACTGGGTAAACGAACATACAGATATGGTTGAAGAATGGACAAACGGAGCTGATGAAGTAGACGGCGAAGAAATCTCGCTTGCCTATGTTGCATGGGATTCTGAAATCGCAAGTACAAACGTCGTTGCGAAAGTACTTGAAAGCATGGGTTATAAAGTAGAGTTAACTCAGCTTGATGCTGCTTCTATGTTCATCGCTGTTTCTGAAGGTGATGCTGATGCAATGGTAGCTGGATGGCTTCCAATTACACACGCTGATCTTCTAGATGAGTATGGTGACAACATGGACCGTCTTGGACCAAACCTTGAAGGTGCGAAAACTGGACTTGTTGTGCCATCTTACGTTGAAGCTGATTCGATTGAAGATTTAAAACCAGCTGAATAACATCAATGAAAAAGCGAGAAGAGGAATTCCTCTTCTCGCTTTTTATTAATCGATCAATCCCTTGTCTTTCAAGAATTCAACTGCTACATCTTCAGGTTCTTCTCCATCCATATCCACTTTTGCATTCATCTCAGACATTTCTTCTTCTGAAATATTACCTGCAAATTCATTTACAACCTTCTCAAGATCAGGATGTGAATCAAGAACTTCCTGTCTCACAATTGGTGCAGCATAATATGGTGGGAAGAATTGCTTATCGTCTTCTGTTGTAGCAAGATCAAAACGAGCAATTCGACCATCAGTGGTGAAGGCAGGAATGACGTCAACTTCACCTTCATTTAAAGCATCGTACATGATGTTTGGATCTAGACTCACTTCATCCTTGTAAGTAAACCCATAAGCTTCTACGAGTGCATCGTAACCATCTTCTCTTTCATAGAATGTGTGTGGTCCACCAAATACCAAATCATTTGAAGCTGGGATGATGTCTGAAAATGTTTCTGCATTCACCTCTTTATTTGTTTCTTGTGTCATCGCAAGCGTGTATCCATTTTCAAAGCCTAAAGGCTCAAGCCAAACAAGGTTATATTCATCTTTATAGCCTTTTTTCACTCGTTCAAAAATTTCATCAGCCGATTCATCCGATTCAGCACTTTCTTTTAATACCGCTTCAAGACCAGTACCCGTATATTCAACATACATATCAATGTCACCATCAACTAGCGCCTGTTGAAGAATATTCACTTCTCCAACACCTGCATCAACTTCTACTTCATAGTCACTATTCGCCTTTATGTACTCTGCAAGAAGATGCGGTAAAATGTATTGCTCTGTCCACGGCTTACCGGAAATAACGATTGGATCACTTTCTTCACTTCCACTGTCTCCCCCACATGCAGCAAGAACCATCAATACACCCAGTAAAAGCACGGTCAATCTCTTCAATCAAATCTCTCCCTTTATTTTTTTGCTTTAACTCCTTTAGGAGTTGCCGCGTTTTCTAATAACTTTAGAATTAGGTCAAAACCCAGAGCAAGAATGGTTGCCGGTAGTGCACCAGCTAGCACAAGCTCATCTTTATTAGACGTTAGTCCTCGATAAATAATATCACCTAATCCTCCTGCACCAACAAACGTCGCTAGAGTTGCTACCCCGATCGTCAATACGGTAGCCGTACGAACGCCCGCCATAATGACAGGAAGAGAAAGAGGCACTTCAATCTTCATTAAAATCTGCATACTTGTCATCCCCATCCCTCTCCCAGCTTCAATGGAAGATTGGTCCACGGATGTGATGCCCGTGTATGTATTCCTTAAAATCGGAAGAAGTGCATACACCGTTAATGCGATGATGGCAGTAATATTTCCGATTCCAAGAAACGGAATAAGAAAACCAAACAATGCAAGACTCGGAACTGTTTGAAAAATAGCAGCAACAGCAATAAACGGCTCAGCCAACTTCTTGCGTCTGGAAATAAAGATACCAAGTGGAACTGAGATTAAGATGGCAATTACAATCGATATAAATGATAGGAAAAGGTGCTCCTGAAGCGCAACAAAAATATCATCCCAACGATTTTGCATCGTTTCAATAAATAAAACAAAAAAGTTTTCCTCATTCATTCAGAGGTTCCTCCTCCTTATAACCGAGTTGCTCAAGACCAGCTAGTCCGCGCATCATGCTACTTCTCGTGACTAATCCCGTCAGCTTTTCCCCTTCTACTACGGGGATACTGATTGGCTGCTTTTCAGCAAAGCGTTTTGCGATTTCAGGATAAAGCGTGTTTCTCTGAATTGGCTCAATGATTTCAATGACATCTACAATTCGTTTTGTATCACCTTCATAATGCTTCTGAACCTGATCAAGAGTCACGACGCCTTTATATTCCTGTTCAGGGCCAGTGACGGCGAGACTATCCACACGCTCTGATTTCATTAGCCGAAAAGCTTCAGCTAGACCTCTGCTCTCTTTAACAGTCGCTACTTTTTGAATCATTAAATCAACTGCAGTAGGAGCTTGTCCTTTAGCCATCCGTTCATCCCCTATAAAATTGCGAACAAACTCATTCTTTGGATGACGTAACAAACGATCAGGTGTATCGAGTTGAAGAATTTCACCGTCTTTCATGATCGCAATCCGATCGGCAATCTTCATCGCTTCATCCATGTCATGGGTGACAAAAACAATCGTTTTTTGGATTTCTTTTTGTAATTTCACAAGCTCATCTTGAAGCTGTTCACGACTAATTGGATCGAGTGCACTGAAAGGCTCATCCATTAAAATGATGGGAGGTTCTGCTGCAAGGGCACGAATGACACCGACCCGCTGCTGCTGACCTCCACTTAACTCAAGTGGATAGCGAGACCGAAAGACTGACGGCTCCAGTCCAACAAGGTTCAGCATTTCATCAACTCGTTTATCTATTTTGCTTTTATCCCATTTTTTCAATTTAGGAATGAGTGCAATATTTTCTGCAATTGTCATATGTGGCAAGAGACCAATTTGCTGTATGACATATCCGATACTCCTTCTTAATTCAACAGGATCTTGGTCAGAAATTGGTTTTCCATCAATGGAAATCTGACCTCCGCTCGGTTCGATTAATCGGTTAATCATTTTCATCGTGGTCGTTTTACCACATCCACTTGGGCCAATTAACGTTAACAATTCGCCTTGTTCAATATGTAAATTAATATCTTTCAACGCTTCAGTACCATCAGCAAACTTTTTGCTAACATGCTCAAAAGTAATCATTCTATCGCTTCTCCTGCCTCCCTATAAATCCATAACTTTATTGTATTTACCCGTTCCTTTCCTAGACGTAAACTATTTATCGCACAATAACACAACTTTCTTACTAATACTGTATCGTTTTTCCAACCAATTATCAAAAGAAAAGAGGCTAGCTTAATCAATTGATTAAACTAGCCTCATAGATCATAGATTTCTTATTCGTTCATCGCAGGTTCCAACCCATGTTTCTTACGTTTCTTCAATTCTACAAAGAAGAAAGTGATTGTTCCAATGGCAAAGATTGCAATAAATCCTAATAATACGTAGACATTCTTCCACATGAATGCAAAATCTCCGCTGGAAATAACAGCTTTCAATCCTGAAACGGTGTACGTCATTGGCAACCAAGTATTAAACACTTGTAACCCTTCAGGAATCAACTCAAGTGGGAACGTACCGGCACTTGTTGTTAATTGTAAAATCAAGATAATGATCGCTACAAATCGACCTGGATCTCCTAATGTCGTAACAAAGAATTGGATCAATGTCATATAAGCGAGACTTGATACGACAGAGAAGAGTAAGAATAACGGCACACTCTGCACTTCAATCTGCAATGCATATAAAAGAACAGCATCAGAGACAAGTGCTTGAATCACGCCAACTACTAATAAAATACCGTATTTACTCATAAACCAACCGATTGCCGTTCGTGGCGTTCCTGCTGGATCACGAAGTGGAAATACAATAGACATAAGAAGTGCCCCTACAAACAAACCAAGGGAAAGGAAGTAAGGTGCAAATCCGGTTCCGTAGTTTGGTACGCCTGAGACAGCCTCTGTATCTACATTAACTGGATCAGCAAACATACTGTACGTCTCATCATCAGCATTCGTATTCGACGTCTCTTCCGCAGCATCTCCTAGTTTATCCCGAAGCTCTGATGTACCATCTGTTAATTTCTGTGCTCCATTATCAAGGTCTTTAGATCCATCTGCTAATTTCCCTGCACCCGTAGATAACTCAGATGAGCCTCCTTCTAATTCCGAAAGTCCACTTGCTAATTCTTGTGAACCGTTAGAGAGCTCATTCATGCCAGAATTTAACGTTCCTACATTATCAATCAATGAGTTCCAGCCAGAAGCCACTGTGTTTGTTCCATCAGCAACCTGTATTGCACCATTATGCAATTGATCGATTCCTGCACTGGCTTGGTTGATTTTATCACCGAATTTTTCAAGACCTTGTTCAAGGTCACCCTGTCCTTCATATAACGCTGTTGCTCCTTGAGCTAACTGCCGCTGCCCTTCTACTAGAGCATCAAGATTAGAAGAAGCACCTGAAAGTTTCTCTGCCTCATTTGAAAATTGTGTTGCCGCTTCTCCAACTGACTTCGCTGCTGTACCAGACTTCTCAGCAATTGGTTGAAGCTGACTAATCAGCGCTTGCTTTTGCTCATCCGTATACTGATCGCTTCCTTGAATTGACTCTATAACACCCTGCAATTCCTTAGGAACAGCTGAGGCATTCGTCACGCCACTTGTTAGTGATTGTTTCAGTCCTTCTGCATCAACAGAAGGTAATGATTTATTTTCTAATGCTGAAACTGAAGCATTTAGGCCATCCATCAACTGCTTTGTTCCATCTTTGCTTTGCTTCACACCAGCTAGAAGCTGCTCTTGTCCACCTTTAAAATCTCCCATATTGCTGCTAAGTTCACCAAGCCCATTACTAAGTTGAGAAGATCCATCAGCTAACTGACTAACTTGTGGCTGTTTTTCTTTCAACCCATCTAATAAATTAGTCGTTCCCTGGTTCGCTTCACTAATGCCATTTGCAAGATCAATTGATCCGTTTTCTGCACTACTTAAGCCATTTGTTAACTCAATCGATCCTTCATTAAGCACGGCAAGATTATCTTTCAGTTGCTTTGTACCATCTTTTAGATCAGAAGAACCATCCGCAAGCTCTCCTGCTCCCTCTGATGCATCTGAAAGACCATCAGCTATTTCACTAAACTTATCGAAGACGAGCTCACTATAATTTTCAGTGATGTTTTCAGCAATTTGTGATTTGATTTCACTAACGGCCGTTCCGCCTATTTGCCCAGCCAAGAAGTTAAAACTCTCATTTGGCACATATTCTAAGTTTAATTTATCAGGATGTTCATCAAGAACGGTCGTCGATTTCTCAGAAAAATCTTCTGGGATATGAATCTTCATATAGTAGGTTTGATCTTCAAGACCGTTATTTGCTTCTTCTTCATCAACAAAATCCCACTTGAATTCAGGCTCATCTTTCAACTTATCGACAAGCTCATTCCCTATTTCAAGATGCTCCCCTTCAAAATCCGCTCCATTGTCACTATTAACAACAGCGACTGGAATCTGATCTAAATTTTCGTATGGATCCCAGAACGCCCATAAAAACATGCCACTATATAACACCGGTATAAACAACACAGCAATGACTGGAATTAAGATTTTTTTATTCTTAAGCAATGACGCCCATTCAGAGCGAAATTGTTTCGATGACTTCTTCATGTTTACCCTCCTGTCTAATTGACCGTTTTTCTCATATGGTCATTTCGCCTCAAAAAAAAAGACTTTTCTTTACTAACTATGGATTGAAAATAATGTGACCGTTTTTTCAATCTGGTCATTTTTTTGCTACAAGAGATAATATATCACCCTTTATTTAGAATAGCAATAGCAGTAGCTTACTTTATTTTCACTACTGCTCTTCCGTCTTAATTCCACTCATCATATAAAATTCAAGGTGATTTGCAATTTCTTCTTTACTAAAGGAAGGATGCGTTTTTTCCCAATCGAAAATAAGCGCGATATACATTTTGAACATAAGAAAGGCTGCAAGAGATGGATCACATCTTTTCACTTCGCCATCTGAAATGCCACGTTCAATCTCTTGTTCAAGAAAATGAAGGATCGCCTTTTCTACAAGGTTCAAAGCATCCATAGCTGCAGGGGTGCCGATCTCACGTACTTCTTGAGACAGCTTTATCGCCAACTTATGCTCCCGCCGATGTTCCAATACACTATAAAGAGCACGATGAAGATTTTCAAAAAACGTATCCTCTCTATGAATGGAATCTTGAGCAAGTTCTTTCAGTTCAATAACCATTCCCCGTACAATTTCATTGAACAGTTCCTCTTTATTTTTAAAGAAATTATAGATTGTTCCCTTTCCTACATTCGCAATTTTGGCAACTTGATCCATTGTTGTCGCTTTGTAGCCAAACATTGAAAATGATTTTTCGGCTGCTTCTATTATGCTTTTCTTTCGATCGAACGTCATTTTTCTCCTCCTATTGTTTTATAATTGGCAATGTGACTGTTACGGTTGTTCCAACGTCCTGGGCACTTGTATAGTGAACTTTCCCCCCAACATTACGAATTAATCGATTTGTAATCATCGTACCGAGTCCAGTTCCTTTCGATTTTGTTGTATAAAATGGCAAACCGATCTTCTCAAGTTCTTGTTCACTCATCCCTGCCCCATTGTCACGAATCACGATATCTACCGTACCTTTTTTTGTACCATATTGCAAAGCTACAAGAATAAGACCTTCGCCTTCTATGGATTCAATCGCATTTTTAATTAAATTGATTAAGCATTGTTTTAATTCTTGAGAGTTCCCCCATATTAAAAATTCACCTTTTTCTTCATAATGAATTTTCACATTATAATAAGAGGCAAGTACTTCAGTTAGAGCCGTTGTATCTTTCACAACCTTGTTCAAATCAACCTGTTCATAGTTATCTTTAGTTGGTTTAATTAACATCAGGTAGTCCGTAATAATTTTATTGGTTCGTTCAACTTCTTCGAGCATGAGTGGAGCATAATTTTTCACTTTACTATCCTCAGTGTCACTTGAAATAAACTGCAGCAGTCCTTTAATCGTTGTTAAAGGATTTCGAATTTCATGCGCAATCGCCGCTGCCATTTTCCCTGCCACAGACAACTTTTCTAAATAAACTGTTTCTTGAAGCTGAATGTTAATCATAACTAACCGCTCTGTTAAGTAAAAGATAATAAAATAAGCAATCATAAATGCAGTAAAATAAATGGGATAGAAATAAGGTTGTAACGGATCTAAGAATAGAATGAGAATCATGATGTAAGAAAGGATAAACACTCCACCAGTAATTAGAATTCCCTTCCACTTTCGAATAGACTTTCGGAAATAAGGGCCAAAACTACTAGCAATGATAAACCCTATAACAGCGATTAATACACCCACCCATGCATTCTCGCCGCCCATCCATAATCGGCCAGTAGAAATGGTAAGTGTACAAATGATCCCAGGCAGTTTACCACCATAAAGAGTGACAAGAATGAGAGGAACAACTCGTAAATCAAATACAGTATCTCCGAATGTCTCCAGTGGAAAAAGCATACAAAGCAACGCCATCACTGAACTGATTGCTCCATATATTAATTTTTCTTTTAAATTAATTGAGCTTGCTCTCGTAAATGGCATGACCATATTCCAGATAAATAACACTGAGAAGAGCATTGCAATATTAACAAGTAAAGGTCTTGCCATCTCTAACATGATTATTTCTCCTTTGAGACTAATTCTTGCCATTTACATTCTACCACTAGACCTCTTTCTACACTAACAAAATTAGATAATCATTCCAGATTGAGACGGCAAAGAATTTAGAGTAAAACACATTTAAGGACACATCAAATGGATGTGTCCTTAACCTTATTTCAAATAGTTTTGAACAGAAGTAACAGCTTCCTCGCCTTGGTCAATACAGTCAGGAAGGCCTACTCCATTATAAGAAGCACCTGCCAGAAAAACACCAGGCATTTTCTGATGGATACCTTTTATTACCTTATCGATTCTTTCACGGTGACCGACTTCATATTGCGGCATCGACTGTCGCCATCTTGTGATACGATAAAATTCAGGATGGCCCTCAATTTCCATAATTTGATTTAGGTCGTTTAATACCGTCTGTACAATTTCTTCATCACTCTTGTCCACGATTTCTTCTTTCCCTGCTCTTCCAACATAGCAACGAAGAAGAACTTTCCCTTTTGGTGCAGCGTGTTCCCACTTCCGATGAGTCCAGGTACAAGCTGTAATGGTGTAATCAGCATTTCGAGATACAACGAACCCTGTGCCGTCCATTGCCTTTTTGATCGCTTCTTCTGGAAAGGCCATTGCAACTGTGGCAACTGTTGTAGAAGGCATTTCTTGCAATGGAGCGACTTCTTCATGCTCTCTCAGCATGTGAAAAACTTGCTGATGCGGCGTTGTAACGATGATGGAATCAGCCATTAATTCTTCTCCGCTCGTTGTCAGAAGCGTATATGAGTTCTGGTTTCTCTGTATCTGATCAACCTTAACACTTTTTCGAATGTGCACATCTGTTAACTTTTCTTCGAGGGTTCTGACAAATGACTGTAATCCTGATTTAACCGTTAAAAATGCTGGCTTTTTCTTACCAGTACTTCTTCTAGAAGGTGGCGTTGTCTTTTTCATACCTAATATCAAGCTACGGTACTTCTTTTCCACTTCTGAGAATTGCGGGAATGTAGACATCAAGCTTAGTTTATCGATGTCGCCTGCATAGATGCCTGACAATAACGGTTCAATTAAATTCTCCACTACTTCATTTCCAAGTCGTCTTCTAAAGAATAATCCTAGCGATTGATCTGCATCTCCGTTATTCGCTCTTGGAAGAATTAAATCTCCTGCCGCTCTCGATTTTCCTTTTAAGCTAAATAATTTAGTCGATATGAATGGTGAAAGTTCAGTTGGGATACCCATCACAGCTCCACCCGGTATTGGATAGAGCTGATCGTTATTCAACACAAAAGCTTGACCAGTTGAATTCGGAACAAGCTGATCTTCCATACCAACTTCTTTTACCAAACGTGCCGCGCTCTCTTTTCTCGCAAGAAAAGAGTCAGGACCGCGTTCAATTACAAAGCCATTTGTTGTATCTGTCTGAATCTTTCCACCGAGACGATCCGTGCCTTCAAGTAACGTTATCTCATATGGGAGTTGAGCATTTCTCATCACTTTTTGAAGATAGTAGGCGGCTGTTAAGCCCGTGATTCCGCCTCCGATAATGACAATTTTTTTTGTTTGCTTATTCATGACTATATCATCTTCTTTTTAATTAATTCGTTCGTCACAACTGTTGCTAAGATCTCAATAAACTCATTTGTCGCGTTTGGCATTTCTGGGCGATGGTAAGCTGCCCCAAGTTCATCAGTCATCTGTCGACACTCATAATCGTTATCATATAATACTTCAAGATGATCTGCGACAAAACCCACAGGACAATAGATAAAACCTGTGTAGCCTTCTTGTTCAAATAAATCACGTGTTAAATCCTGAATATCCGGTCCAATCCAAGGGTCAGGCGTATTTCCTTCGCTTTGCCAACCTACCGCATAGTGATCAATACCAGCTCTCTTTGCAATATGTTTTGCTGTTTCCTCAAGCTGAGCTGGGTAAGGATCGCCTTCTTTTAGTATTCTTTCTGGTAAGCTATGAGCAGAAAAAATAACAATCGTTTTCTGTTTCTCTTGCTCACTTATTTGGCTTAAATAGGATTGAAGCTGATTGACCCAGTATTGAATGAACTTCGGCTCGTTGTACCATTGATCAATCGCTACTATATCAGGATAACCTAGCTTGTTTGCTTCTGTTCTAGCTCGTTCATTATACGTTTTTACACCAACAGTCGAATAGTGTGGAGCTAGTACAATACTAACCGCTTCCTCTATTCCATCTTTTTGCATATTGCGGACTGCATCTTCTACAAAAGGTTCAATGTGCTTTAAACCAAGATAGCTTTTAAAGGTGACCTCATCGCCAAACTGTTTATTCATGTGATCTTCTAATTTTTGAGCCTGTTCTTTCGAAATATCTGATAGGGGAGATATACCGCCTATGGCTTCATAGCGTTCAATTAAATCCTGCAGCATTTCCTCTGTAGGTCGTTTCCCCCGACGTATATGTGTATAGTATGGTTCAATTTCTGCTTCACTTCGCGGTGTACCGTAGGCCATAACTAGTAGGCCGATGGTTCGCTTCATCCCATACCTCCCCCGTTTCTTTAACTATTTCTTTCGTGTGTACTCGTGTACAAAGTGAGTAAGACGTTGCAAGGTTTCGACTTGAACTTGTGGAAACACACCGTGTCCAAGATTAAAAATAAATCCAGGTGTTTCCATCCCCTGATCAAGGATTTCCTTCGTTCTTTCCTCAATAACTTCCCATGGAGCAAGAAGGAGAGCCGGCTCTAGATTTCCCATTAGAGGCTTTGTAATGCCTTCCACTTCTCTCGCCTTCTTAATTGATATTCTCCAATCAATTCCAATCACATCGACAGGAAGCTTATTCCACTCCTGAATTAGGTGACTAGCTCCAACCCCAAACATTAAGAGCGGCACATTCAATTCTTTAAGACGTGAGAGAATTCTATTCATCACTGGTGCAATATAAGTTCGATAATCTGCTTCGTTTAGCGCACCTACCCATGAATCAAAAAGCTGAACCGCCTGAGCTCCCGCTTGTACTTGAGCTGTAAGATAAGCAATTGTCATATCTCCAAGCTTATTCATTAGTTGATACCATCCCTCAGGATCTGAATACATAAATGCCTTGGTTTTATGATAATTCTTAGACGGCCCACCTTCAATCATATAGCTCGCTACAGTAAACGGCGCCCCGCTAAATCCAATTAACGGAACAGATAGCTGGTCTCGAAGCATTTTAATGGTCTCCATCACATACGGAATATCTTTCAATGGATCAAGTTCGCCAAGTCGATCAATATCAGATCTTGTTTTAATCGGATTATCAATAACAGGACCAATTCCTGATTTAATTTCAACATCTATTCCAATAGACGGAAGAGGCGTCATAATATCCGCAAATAGAATGGCTGAATCAACCCCAAGTTGTTCAACAGCAAATCGCGTTACTTCCGCTGCTACTTCCGGATTCAAATTCATCTCATGAAACGAATACTTCTCTCTGATCTTTCTATACTCGGCTTGGTATCGCCCAGCTTGTCTCATATACCATACAGGTGTATGGTCCGTTTCTTCCCCCCGGCATGCCCGAAGAAATTGATCATTAAATGTTGCTTTATTCATGCTTGTCCACCTTTCTAATTCCACAACGTTCATTTATACATCCTTACATACTATAGCGATCGTTAGCTTCAGTGTACAGATATTGAAGAAAAAAGTCATAAAATCGTCCAACTTTGAAGCCGTTTACATCGTATACTTTAACACAATTCCTTTAGCAAAAAAGTGAATTTCCTCACTCATTTTCTGTTTTTCTTTATTGCGCTTGTTTTCTGTTTCTCTTATTCACTATTTTTAAACCTATCAAATAAGCTAACCGAAGCCTCATTAGATACTTCACCTTCTTGATCTGTTAAGGGATTAAATGGTACAACTTCATATGATACAGATCCAAAGAAAGAAATCGAATTTCTAGTATACTCTCCCGTTCCATCTACTTCAGCGATTTGCTCTCGCTCTCCATCTTTTATTTCATAAATGTGATAAACGACACGCTCATCTGTTGAAGCGGTCCACTTCAGTTTGACTGCTGGTAGACCATATAGAAAATCAAACTGTGCTTTAACATCATTAATTTTAGGAAGGGTGATGGGTTTCTCCATATCTTTTACACCAGAAGGTTTCTTAAACTCCTTCTGACTATTTTCATTCAGAGAAGCATTCACCACTTGTTTAAACAACTTTACAGGATATTCACTTCCTCCAGTTAGGTATTGAGAATCGGTCGTTCTATCGTACCCCATCCAAACAGCACCAACGTATTCAGGAGTGAATCCAACAAACCAGGCATCGCGAGAGCCTCCTGATACTCCTTCATAAGAAGTGGTCCCTGTTTTACCAGCAACAGCCACCTCCGACTTACCACTTGTAGCAGTACCATTTTTTACAACGCCCTCAAGAATCCTAGTCATATACCATGCCGTTTGCTTTGAATAAACTTTTTCTTCAGTCTGATTGGCTTCTCCCACAAGCTTGCCATCATTATTGTATAGTTTACTAATAAAAAATGGCTCAATCTGCCTCCCATCTTCAATAAACGGTCGATAAGCTGCCATCATTTCAAATGGTGATACGCCCTTATCAATCCCGCCAAGTGCGATTTTCAGGTCACGATCTTCAATCGAAAGTCCACTTTTCTCAAGATAAGATTTGGAATACGTAATACCAATTTCATTTAGAAGCCAAACAGCAGGGGCATTCGCCGACACTCTTACAGCATCATAAAGTGAAAGTTTGCCTTTGTATTGATTATTATAGTTGGATGGTGAGTAACCATCGTAATCAATCTTCTCATCTTTAAGTAACGTATAAGGACTATACTCTTTTTTCTCAAGCGCCGGAGCATAAACCGCTAATGGTTTTAGAGCAGAACCAGGTTGTCTTTTTGCTGTAACGTGATTAAACCCTTTCTGAACGTAATCACGACCTCCCTGAACAGCTACTACACCTCCGCTTGCTGCATTCATCATGGAAAACCCTCCCTGTGGTGGGGTTTCTGCGTCGCTTCCTGGAAATAGAGCATTATTTTGAAACTGTTCATATGCGGCTTTCTGCAATGAAGGATTTAATGGTACAACGATTTGATAACCACCCCTCAGCACCTCTTCGTTCGATAAATTATATCGTGTCTTAGCTTCTTGAAGTGTCATATCAATATAAGTAAGATATGCCGGTTCTTTCGTAACCTCAGCAATATCAAGAGCAAGAGTTTTTCCCTGAAGGCGAACTGCTTCTTCTGGTGTTAAATAATCATGCTTTTCCATCAAAGTTAAAACAAGATCACGTCGATCTTTACTTTCCTCTGGATGATTAATAGGCGAATAATTAGATGGTGCTTTCGGGAGACCCGCAAGCATGGCCCCCTCCTCTACGCTTAATTCTGAAGCGGGTTTATTAAAAAACATTGTAGAAGCAGATTGAATACCATAGGCCCCATGACCGAAATAAATTTGATTCAAGTACATTTCTAAAATTTTTTCTTTGCTATAACTCCGTTCGAGATTAATTGCAATAACGGCTTCTTTTGTTTTCCTAAGCCACGACTTATCATTCGTTAGAAACACATTTTTAGCGAGTTGCTGTGTGATTGTACTTCCTCCTTCCACTTTCCCCCCTGCTAAAATGTCACGATAGAGCGCTCTTCCTATTGCTTTCACATCCAAACCATGATGTTCATAGAAGCGACTGTCTTCTATTGCTACAAATGCTTCTTGCACATGATCAGGGATGTTATCTATTGAAATAGGTTCACGGTTTTCGAAATAAAGTTTCGTTATAAGATCACCATCTTCATCGACGAGTTCGGTTGCAGAATTCATTACAAGCTTTTTTTCGTCAATAACATAGTTTCCTGCTAATAATATCCCTAAGTATCCTAATAACCCAATTAGGAACACGGCGAGAGTTGCGATTAAGCCTATGCCGAGTTTTTTCATTCTATATGGCACTCCCTTTAATCAATTAATTACAGCTAAGCTTACATGAAATAGTGCGTATTTTGTACTATAGACAATGACGATTCTGTTTAGTTTTTGCCAAATAAGGGTAAAGTATCAGGCAAATCTCCCTGATCATTTAATTGAAAGGATGGGTATGATGAATAGTTACGTTACATATGGAACTTACGATTATCTATTGAAACTAAAAGAAAAACACGAGGATGAGAATGTTTTCCTCTTCACTAATCCAGATGGCGCTGCATTATATCACGAAACAAATGGCACTACTTTTTTCAAGAACGCAAAAAAATATGAAGTGATCGACAGTAAAGGAGATGTACAAAATCCTGGGTTTGTTGTGTTAAATCATATCCCTGTCGAAGAGAGTGAACGTGCTGTATTTGAAGATCGTTTTAAAAACAGAGCGGGCAAGGTTGAGAATGAACCGGGCTGTGAGGGCATCCGAATCTTACGTCCTGTGGCTAATGACACTTATGTAGTAGCAACATTCTGGGATAGTGAGGCATCTTTCAAGAGCTGGCAAACATCTGAAGCCTATGAAACAGCTCATAAAAACCGTCATACAAGTAAAGGTCTCCCTAAAACGATTTTCTCGGGTAAACCTTATCTAAAAACCTATCAAATAGAAAAACCAGAATCAGTTTAATCGCAAATAGATCTGGGTAACGCTTAATTAAAACAGATTTATGGTAGAGGAGTGAGCCTGATGCTAGTAAGCGAAAATGAAGTCTATAAATATGCAATCGATACAAAAGATGGCGAAAAAGGCATCTTAAAGGAACTTTATTTCGATGATGAACACTGGGCGATCCGCTATCTCGTCATTGATACACATAAATGGTTACCGGGTCGTAAGGTGCTGATTTCTCCTATTTCTATCGAACATACGAACCATGAGACTGAATCATTCTCCGTTTCACTTACTTCTCAAGAAGTAAGTGAAAGCCCTGATATCGATACAAACCAACCCATTTCTAGAAAACATGAAATGGACGTAAACCGCCATTTCAGCTGGCCCTATTATTGGGTAGGTACTGGTGCATGGGGAAACGGCATGTATCCTAGACCATTTATGGCAGATGATTTACCTGATGCAAATTCATCACTACGCAATTCCAATGAAGACGAGGAAAACCATCTTCGTAGCACGAAAGAAGTAGCCGGCTATCACATCCAGGCTACCGATGGTGAGATTGGTCATGTTAAAGATTTTATCTTTGACGAAGAAACGTGGCAGCTTCGTTATTTTATCGTTGATACAAAAAACTGGTTTTCAGGTAAAGAAGTTCTACTCTCAACCAAATGGATCCATGATATTAACTGGCAGGACCGCACGGTTATTGTAGATGTTACTAAAAAAGAGATTGATCAGGCTCCAGAATATCGATTATACGAACCGATTACACGTCGATTTGAAGAAGATCTTCATGCCCATTATGGAAAAACTGGATACTGGAAATTTTAACTAAGGCGAGGTGGTCTTCCATCTCGCTTATTTTGACATAATCCGAGATCATTTCCCAGGGAATCTGAATAGCGGACAACCAACACTAGTTTTCAACAAATTCGCCTGTCACAAATCTGTTGGTTTATATTTCCTCCTGAAAAGGGTACTTGTTGTAAAAGAGAAAAGATAGGAGCGTTTTTGTGGCAAATCCAAGTAAAAAACACAAAGAAGTTAAATATCCTGAAAGACAATTTTATTTTCCCGCACAAATCGTAGAAACATTTATTGCTAAAGGAGAATCTCATAGCGATCGTCCCCTTAACAGACAGTTTATACTATCCATTTTAGCTGGAGCATTCGTAACATTTGGCGCTATTTTCTCTGTCCTTATCGCGATGGGGGTAGAAACAGAAGGCGTTAGTAAACTTCTATCAGGCATCGGCTTCGTAACGGGGTATGCCATTGTCTTTATTTCAGGAGCTATTTTGTTTACAGAAGTAAACGTCCTCCTTCCCACCTATATTCTTCAAAGGAAGTTTTGGATTCCAAAAAACATATTAAAGTTCTGGGTCGTTTGTTACTTCGGTAACTTAATTGGTGCTTTACTAGTGGGGACGCTTGTTGTGGCCTCCGGCTCATTAACCCCTGAATTTTATTCAGAATTAACGACGTATACCGAACATAAAATGAAATTCTTATCTGAAGGAACGTTAGGCTGGTTCCAAATTCTGCTCTCAGGAATTATCGCAAACTGGTTGATTGGAATGGCTGCATTTCTCGCCACTGCCGCTCGTGATTTAACTGGTAAAGTACTTGCAACCACACTCCCTGTCATTATTTTCGTAGCGGGGAATTTCCAGCATAGTGTCGCAAATATGGGTTATTTCA
>ENA-ORXC01000533-ORXC01000533.1-marine-metagenome-genome-assembly--contig:-NODE-533-length-26272-cov-4.120023_pt1 | contig 26272 bp, 23 predicted proteins | sample MGYA00237865_ERZ511478 | MGnify/ENA metagenome assembly ERZ511478
GCGAGGTCTTTCACGGATTACGGAAAACAGCATCGCCGTATACGGTTCCCGCGACACGAGTGCAACCGGTCAGCATTCCTCTGCGACATTTTATTATATGTTACAAAAGGTTGCGCGACGCACGGCATGCGCAACCTGCCGTTTTGCGGGGTATCGCGGACAGCCCTATCCGCCGATCCTGTCCTGCGTCTTCGTCTCGAAATCGCCCGCGTCGTGGCGCTCGTGCAACTGGTCCTCGGGCGGACCCATGACGCGGTTGACCTTGCGCCCGCGCTGTACCGGCTCGCGGGCGGCGATCTCGTCGTGCCAGCGGATGACGTTGGTATAGGCGGCGGTGTTCAGGAACTCGGCGGCGTCGTAGAGCTTGCCGGTCGTCAGCACGCCGTACCAGGGCCAGATCGCCATATCGGCGATGGTGTAGTCCTCGCCCGACATGTAGCGATTCTCCGCGAGGTGCCGGTCCAGCACGTCCATCTGGCGCTTCGTCTCCATCGTGAAGCGGTCGATGGGGTACTCGAATTTCTCGGGCGCATAGGCGTAGAAATGCCCGAAGCCGCCGCCCAGATACGGGGCGGACCCCATCTGCCAGAACAGCCAGTTCAGGCACTCGGCCCGCGCCGCCGGGTCGGCGGGCAGGAAGGCCCCGAACTTCTCGGCCAGATACAACAGGATCGCGCCGGATTCGAAGACCCGGGTCGGGGGCGTCGTGCTGTGATCCATCAGCGCGGGGATCTTCGAGTTCGGGTTGATGGCGACGAAATCGCTGCCGAACTGGTCGCCCTTGCGGATATCGATCAGGTAGGCGTCGTATTCCGCGCCCGTGTGACCGGCGGCCAGCAATTCCTCCAGCATGATCGTGACCTTCACGCCGTTGGGCGTGGCCAGCGAGTGCAGTTGCAGGGGGTGCTTGCCCACGGGCAGGGTGTGGTCGTGGGTCGCCCCGGCGGTGGGGCGGTTGGTGCTGGCGAACTCGCCGCCGTTCTCCTGCTCCCAGGTCCAGACTTTGGGCGGTACGTACTCGGTCATGGCGGCATCCCTCTCGCGCGGTATGGACTCGGGTCGGTTCTCCCCTGCGGAGATGGGGCGAAACAGCCGTCGTTCCAGTGCGCGGGACGCCGGAATCCCTACCGCCGGCTCATCATCTGCCGCAGCAGTCCCGAGCGGTGCAGGTAGTAGATCAGCGTCATGATCGAGGCGATGGCGGAGGCGAGGTAGGTCAGGAAGGCGGCGTTCAGCACCCTGGCGGCCCCCTGCGCTTCCTGCGGGGTCACGATCCCGGCCCTGACCATCGCCGTCTTGGCCCGGGCGCTCGCATCCCATTCCACGGGCAGGGTGACGACCGAGAAGACGACCGCCGCCGAGAACAGCGCCACGCCGACCAGCACGACCCACTGGCCCAGGACCGGGGCGAGGGACAGCAGCATCATGCCGACCATCAGCACCGGCATCGACATCTTGCTGGCGATGTTCGTCACCGGCACCAGCGCCGAGCGCATCTTCAGCCACGGATACCCCTGCGCGTGCTGCAACGCATGGCCCGCCTCGTGGCAGGCGACCCCGATGGCGGAGATCGAGCGGGCGTTGTAGACGGGTTCGGACAGGCGCAGCGTGCGGTCGCGGGGGTCGTAGTGATCGCTGAGGCGACCCGGAACCGGCTCGATCCGGCAATGGGTGACGCCGGAGCGTTCCAGCATCAGGCGTGCGGCTTCGGCCCCCGTCAGGTTTGCCTGCGTGCCGACGGTCTCGTACTTCTTGAACGTGCTCTTCACCATCATCGAGGCCAGCCCGGACAGCACCATGCCCGGCAGCACCACCAGAAGCATGTAGGTCATGTCGAAATACATCGGGGGCCTCGTATCGAAATGCGTTGGTCGGGAGTTGCGCCATGCAGATAGCCGCAGAAGGGCGCTTTTTCAAGGCATGGCGGGGGATTGCACGGAAAAACCCCGATGCGCGGCGGCACCGGGGTCGGGGTGGAGGCGACATCATGCCGGCGGCCTCTATCGCCGACCGATCGGGAAAGATGTCCCTGCCCCGGACAACGATCCGGGGCGGAACGGTCGTCGTTTCGCGCGTTTCCTTACAGCTTCGCGTCGATGAACGCGGCGAGCGCGTCCTTGTTCAGCGCGCCCGTATAGGTCTTGCCGTCGATGATGAGGGTCGGGGTGGAATTGACCTTGAACACGTCGCCGCCCGCGCGGTAGCGGTCGATCACGCTCTGGCCCAGGGGCGCGTCGGACAGGCATTCGTTGATCTTGTCGACCCCCAGCCCGCCCAGCTTGGCCATGTTCTGCAATTCGCCCATCCAGTCCTCGGCCCGGGTCCAGCGGTCCTGCTGGGACAGGAACAGGTCGACGAAGGCGAGATACCGGTCCTCGCCGCCGCAGCGCGCGATGATCGAGGCGGCGATGGCGGGGTTGTTGAGCGGGAAGTCACGGTAGATGAAGTTCACCTTGCCGGTGTCGATGTGGCTTTCCTTCAGGGGCTTGTAGATGCTCTCGTGGAATGCCGCGCAATGGGGGCAGGTCAGCGAGGCGTATTCGATGATCGTGACCGGGGCGTCCGGCGACCCTTCCAGCACGTCGCCCGTGAAGCCGCCCGAGGCGGTGGTCGTGCCGGCATAGACGCCCGTGGGGGCCAGATCGGCGGCGGTGACGCCGGTGGCGGCGACCGGCGTGGCGGTGCTGCCCGCCAGGGCGGCGGGGGCGGCGGCGGTCGAATCGAGGCCCTTGGTCCCGAGGCTCATGACCCCGGCCCCGGCCAGTGCGGCGACGACGAAGATCGCGCCGCCGATGAGGATTCCCTTGTTCATGCTTTTTCTCTTTCGTGGTTGTCGGTTGCCGCCGGGGAGCGGCCCAGCGCGATATTGTGTCCCAGCCGTTCGAGCGCCCCGCGCAGCCCTTCATTCGCCACGGGTTCGACGGTTCGGCGGATGCGTGCCACGTCTTCCGGGCGAGGATGTGGCACGGTTCGCCCTTTTTTACGCTCCTCGAACGCCTCCGGCCCCAACTGGACCAGCCGGATGCGGGCGATGGCGCGGTAGCCGTAATGGGCGTTCACCCGCTCGACGATCCGGGGGGTCAGGTGCTGGACTTCGAGCGCGCAGGCCCCCAGCGCCCCGACCGTCAGCGTCCCGCCCATCCCCTGCTTCGAGGCGTAGCCCATCTTGACCGGGCGGCACAGATCCCCGATCTGCGCGCCCACGACCGCATCCCATTCCACCAGCAGGCGGGGTTCGGAAAAGCCGCGTTTCGTCAGGGCGGGGCGGATCATCCCCTTCGCCACGCTGGAGGCGCGCACGAAACCCTTGCGGCCATAGCGGGTACCATAGAGGGTTTTCGGGGAACGATAGGCCATCGGCGGGTCGGGTTCCTTTCGGGGACGGGTGTTCGTGGATACTATGATCAGGAAAGGTGAATCAATGCCAAGGGTCTGCATGCCATGATGACGCGACCGTGACCGCCCCCGTCGCCCGCGCCCTGCTCGACTGGTACGACGCCCATGCGCGGGATCTGCCGTGGCGGGTCTCTCCGGCGGATCGGGCGGCGGGGGTGAGGCCCGACCCGTACCGCATCTGGTTGTCGGAGGTGATGCTGCAACAGACGACGGTGGCCACCGTCGGGGCCTATTTCGCGACGTTCACCGGGCGCTGGCCCGATGTGGGCGCCCTGGCGGCGGCCCCGCGCGAGGATGTGCTGTCGGCCTGGGCGGGGCTGGGCTACTACGCCCGCGCCCGCAACCTGCATGCCTGCGCGCAGGTCGTGGTGGCCGAGCACGGGGGGGCTTTCCCCCGGACGGAGGCGGAATTGCGCGCCCTGCCGGGGGTGGGGCTGTACACGGCGGCGGCGATTGCCGCGATCGCCTTCGACGAGGCGGCGACGGTGGTGGATGGCAATGTCGAGCGGGTGATGGCCCGCCTGCACGCCACTCATGCGCCGCTGCCGGGGGCGAAGAAGCAACTCTACGCCCTCGCCGCGACCCTGACCCCCGACGCGCGCCCCGGCGATTACGTGCAGGCGGTGATGGATCTGGGCGCGACCGTCTGCACCCCGCGCAATCCCGCCTGCGCGCGCTGTCCCCTGGCCGGGACGTGCGAGGGCCGCGCGCGGGGCATCGCCGCGACCCTGCCGGTGAAGACTCCGAAGAAGGCCAGGCCCACGCGCATCGGCACCTGCTACCTCGCGCACCGGGCGGACGGGGCGGTGCTGCTGACCACGCGCCCCGATACCGGCCTGCTGGGGGGGATGGCCGAACTGCCCGGCACCGACTGGGCCGAGGAACCGCCGGCCCCCGCCCCGCCCCTGCCCGCCGAATGGCGCGCGATGGGCGAGGTGCGCCACACCTTCACGCATTTCCACCTGATCCTGACGGTGATGCGCGCCGACCTGCCGCTCGATGCCGTGCCGAACCGGGGCCGCTGGACCCCCGCCGCGCGGCTGGAGGATGCCGCGCTACCCACGGTGATGCGCAAGGCGCTGGCCTGCGGGACGGGTCCGGGGCGGTTGATCTAGGGGAGCACCGACCGCCGTCGATACACCGCCCGTCGAGGCCCCGGATCGGTGTCCGGGGCAGAGCGGCTCTTCGGAACGTTCGGCATCCCGGCCACCCCACCCGATGCGTCATCAGGTCGCATAACCCCTTGGCATTCCATCGAACGTCTGCTTAGACTTGGCCCCCAACGCGACGGGTCTCGCCACGTTGCGAAGAAGAACACCGATGAAAACCTTCAAGGGAGGAACCATGTCGATGCGAACCTTCAGTAAAAGCGGCCTGTCGCTCGCGGCCACCGGGGCGGTCCTTGCCGCCGGGTTGGGCGCGACCCCCGCAATGGCGGCGGATTGCGAGGCGATCACGCTCGGTTCGGCGATCTCGCTGACCGGCAAGTATGCAACCAATGGCGTTCACGCCAAGAACGGGTACGAATACGCGATCCGGAAGATCGACGAGGCCGGCGGCATCGAGATCGACGGCAAGTGCTACACCTTCGAAGTCATCTATTACGACGACGAGTCCAAGGGCGACCGTGGTGCCACGCTGGCCGAACGCCTGATCAACCAGGACAAGGTCCAGTACATGCTCGGGCCGTATTCCTCCGGCCTGACCAAGGCCATCGCGCCGGTCACCGAACAGTACAAGATCCCGATGGTCGAGGCCGAGGGCGCCTCGCGCTCGCTGTTCAACAAGGGGTACAAATACCTCTTCGCGGTCCTCTCGACCTCCGAACAGTACCTCGCCTCCGCCATTACCCTCGCCGCCGAACAGGCCGAAGCGTCGGGCAAGGACGCCAGCAGCGTGAAAGTCGCCATCGCGGTCGAGAACGATCCGTTCTCGCTCGACATCCGCGCCGGGGTGCAGGAAGACGCCGAGAAATACGGCATGAAGGTCGTCCTCGACGAGAAACTGCCCCGCGACCTGTCGGACATGAGCGCGATCCTGACCAAGGTGAAGCTGCTGAAGCCCGACGTGCTGATCGTCTCCGGCCACTCCAAGGGGGCCGCGACCGCCGTGCGCCAGATCGGCGAACAGCGCATCAGCGTGCCGATGATCGCCGTGACCCATTGCGAGGCGGCGGATGTGGTGGGCAATTTCGGCAAGGCCGCCAACGATATCCTGTGCTCGACCCAGTGGGCCGAGACGCTGTCCTACGAGGACGACATCTTCGGCACGGCGGCGGAGTACGAGGCGGGCTTCAAGGAAGCCTTCCCCGAATACACCGACAAGACCGTGCCTTATCAGGTCGCCCAGGCTTCGGCGGCGGTCTACGTCTTCAAGGATGCGTTCGAGCGCGCCGGAACGCTGGACAAGGACGCCGTGCGCGATGCCATCGCCGAAACCGACCTGTCCACGTTCTACGGTCAGATCCGGTTCTCGGAAGCGGGCAACAATATCGCGAAACCGATGGTGCTGCGCCAGATTCAGGACGGCGAGTACAACGTGGTCGCCCCGTCCGAGTTCGCGTCGCACGAGCTGAACTGGCCCCGCAAGGCGCAATAGGCCGCAGCCGCCGAAACCCTGCCCCGGCCCTGCGCCGGGGCCTGTGGATCGTGAAGCGCACTGCTTCGACAGGCCCCGGACCCGGCCCCGGGCAGGGCGGCTCCTGTTAGTCCCGTCCCCGAAGGACCCCCATGGACCAGATCATCGGCAATATCGGGCTGCTCTTCGAGTTTCCCGTCGTGAACATCAAGATCCTGCTCGACGGGATCATGATCGGCGCGCTGTTCGCGCTGGCCGCCTATGGCCTCGCGCTGGTCTGGGGCGTGATGAACGTCAAGAATCTCGCCCAGGGCGATTTCGTGATTGCGGGGGGGTATGTCTCGTGGTGGCTGGCCCAGAACGGGGTGCATCCCTTCATCGGGATCGTCGCCGCCTTCGTCAGCATGGCACTGCTCGGCGGGGCGCTGTACGGCACGGCGGTGCATCGCTGGGCGCAGTCGTTCCGCCCCGTGATGATCGGTCTCGCCGTCCTCGCGACCCTCGGGCTGGGCCTCGGCGTCTTTGCCGAGAACGACCCCGGATTGTTCCCGTACCTGCCACCCTCGCAATTGCAGGGTCTGTGCGGGGCGCTGCTGCTGGGACTCGTCGTCCTCAATGGCGGCATCTACGACGTCATCATCAAGCGGGTCATCGAGCGCGACCTCTTTACCTCGCTGCTGGCCACCTTTGGCCTCGCGATCATGATGGCGCAGTTGCTGAACCTGATGTTCGGCTCCGATACCCAGAGTATCCAGCTCGACATGCCGACCCTGTATTTCGCCGACGGCTTCATCGACGTGCCGGTTTCCAAGCTGGTGGGGGTCGTGACGGCGCTGTCCCTCGCCTTCATCGTCATCCTGTTCATGAAGCGGTCCCGCATGGGTCAGGCGATCCGCGCCACGGCACAGGATGCCCGCGCCGCCCGGGTGCTGGGGATCGATACCGACAAGGTCTACGCCTTCACCTTCTCGCTCAATTCCGCCATCTGCGGGGCGGCGGGGGCGATCATCGTGATGGCCTGGGTGATCCAGCCCTTCTACGGCATCACCTATTCGATCCGCGCCTTCGTCATCGTGACGGCGGCGGGTCTGGGCAACCTGCCCGGCGTCATCGCGGCGGGGCTGGGAATCGGGGCGCTGGAGCAATACGGCTCGCATATTTTCGGCATCGGATACCAGCAGGCCATCGCCGTGCTGCTACTGCTCTTCGTCCTCTTCATCCGCCTGCTGCAGCAGCGCCGCAACCGTCAGGTGCTGCGATGATGTCCCGTCCCCCCAGTTCCAGCCCGGAGGGCGTGGCCCCATGACCGTCCTGCGCCCCGTCTTCTATCTCGGCCTGCTGGCCTTCATCATCGCCGCGCCGTACATCCTGCCGGATTTCCGCACGCAACTGGCGACCCTGTGGCTGTTCATCATCCTCGCCATGACCTGGGATATGACGGGCGGGCAGATGGGGTACAACTCGCTGGGCAATATCCTGTTCTACGGCGCGGGGATGTATGTCGCCGCCGTGGTCGGCATCGGCATCGCCTATGATGTCGGCGAGTACACCAACGCCTCGGGCGGCGGCATCTACGAGTTCACGGAGTTCCAGTATTTCGCGGGCATGGGCCTCGGCATCGTGGCTGCCGGGCTGTTCTGCGCCGCCATCGCCTGGGCGATGGGCTATCTGCTCTTTCAGTTTCGCGGGCCGTATTTCGCCATCGGCACCCTCGGCGCGGCGATTGCGGCGGGGGAACTGGTGTCGAACTGGGAGTGGGTCGGCGGCGGTCAGGGCATCGCGCTGCCGGTCTATCCGGGCGATTACGATACCGGAAAGGTGTTCTTCTACTACCTGTTCGCCCTCATCGGCGGCGTCCTCTTCATCTTCCTGCGCTGGCTCTACACCACCCGATTCGCCGCCGCGATCAACGCGATTCGCGACGATGAGGAAAAGGCCGAGGCGATGGGCCTGCACACCCTGCGCTACAAGCTGACGACCTGGGCGATCTCCGCCTTCTTCGTCGGCATGGTGGGGGGATTGTCGGGCTATCAGCTCATCCATTTCGAGCCGCTGGAAACCGCGTTCCAGACCATCAATCTCGGCATCTTCATGGTTGTCTGCGTCCTGCTGGGCGGCAAGGGGACGCTGTGGGGACCGATCATCGGCGCGATCCTGTTCCATGTGATCAAGGAGGTGACGTGGAACTACCTGCTCGGCTGGCAATGGGTGGCGCTGGGCGCGATCATCGTCGTCACGGTGGTCTATTTCCAGGACGGTCTGATGGGCTGGCTGGCCGCGCGCAAGCCCGAATGGTTCGGCGAGCGCGTCATCACCAAGCCGACTGCGGCAGGGGAGCCAGCCGAATGAAAATCATCGAAGTCCACGGCGTCTCCAAATCCTATGGCGGGGTGAAGGCGAATACCGATATCTCCATCGACGTGGAGAAGGGCGGGATCACCGGCCTGATCGGTCCGAACGGGTCGGGCAAGACGACGCTGTTCAACTCGATCGTCGGCTACCACCCCGTCGACAGCGGATCGATCCGGTTCGAGGGCAGGGAAATCTCGAAGATGATGGTGCAGGATATCGCGCGGCTGGGCCTGCTGCGCACCTTTCAGCAGACGCGCATCTACGGCGACATGAACTGTGTCGAGAACATGCTGATCTCGATGCCGCACCGCAAGATGACGCTATGGGAGAGCTTCACCACCAACACCCGCGCCGACCACGACCGGGCCGAGCATCTGCTGGATTTCGTGGGGCTGTACGAGAAACGCTTCCTGCGCTCCGGCTCACTGAGTTTCGGCCAGCAGAAGCTGCTGGAATTCGCCATGGCGCTGATGAACGAACCGACGGTGCTGTTGCTGGATGAACCGACAGCGGGGATCAACCCCACGTTGATCAACGGCCTGATCGACCGGCTGAAGCGCGCCAACTCCGAATTCGGCATCACGCTGTTCATCATCGAGCACAATATGCGCGTGATCATGAACATGGCCGACCGCATCTACTGCCTCGCCCATGGCGAGTTGCTCGCCGCCGGGACGCCGGATGAAATCCAGGGCGACCAGCGGGTTGTCGACGCCTATCTGGGAGCGCATTGATGGCTGAGGATAAAAAGCCCGGCTCGCGCGGCTATCACATGGGCAGCGTCGACACGGTGATCTCGGTCGACGAGGTGACGCGCCAGGTCGCCGCCATCGCCGAGGGGACGAGCGCCGAGCAACTCGACGCGCTGGTGGTGGGCGAACCCTTCGTGACCATCGAAAAACTGCGCGCAGGCTATGGCAAGATGGAGATCCTGCACGATGTGGATCTGCGCATCGGCAAGGGGCAGTCCCTGTGCCTGATCGGCCCGAACGGGGCGGGAAAGTCGACGATCCTGCACTCGATCTTCGGCTTCACCAATATCTTCTCCGGCTCGATCAACGTCAATGATCACGGGTCGATGAAGGACGTGACGCGCCTGACGCCCAGCCAGAAACTGTCCGAGGCGGGCATCGCGTATATCCTTCAGGACAAATCCGTCTTCCCCGGTATGACGGTCGAGGAGAATCTGTGGATGGGCGGTTTCCTCAAGGATCAACCGGCGGAGGCGAAGAAGGCCGCCGAGATGGTCTTTGACAAGTACCCCCGCCTTGCCGCGCGCCGCAAGCATCAGGCCAAGGTGCTGTCCGGCGGCGAGCGCCGCTTGCTGGAAATCAGCCGCGCGCTGGTGATGAATCCCGAGGTTCTGCTGGTGGACGAGCCGTCCATCGGGCTGGAGCCGCGCTTCATCGACATGGTCTTCGAGATTCTCGACGACCTGCAACGCCGCGACGGCAAGACGATCATCATGGTCGAGCAGAATGCCAAGAAGGGGCTGGAATTCGCCGATATCGGCTATGTCCTCGTCTCGGGCGAAGTGGCGATTGCCGGGACGGGCGACGACCTGCTGGCCAACCCGAATGTGGGGCAGTTGTTCCTGGGAGGGTAGTGAGGTGGTTGATCGCGAAGCCGCCGGATACCGATTCAGACACTACCCGCTAAAGGATGCCCCCCGACACGATTACACGTTACCGATCAGCGGCTTCGGATCAACTGGGAACACCCTACCACAGTTGATCCCTGCCGTAAATCTCGATTTGGGACATATTTATCCTGAATGGTTAATCTTTCGGGGAGTCCGTACCATTTCACGCGCTCGCTGGCACAAGTCAGTGCCTTTTATCCGCCACCAAAGAAACCGGCTATCGGAACTCGTCGAGAAACGGACTTCGGCCTGCGCCGGAGTGACATCGTTCACAGGGACCACCCCTCAGGCTCCGTCCTCCGGCATCACCAGATCCAGCGGCAGGCCCGGGGCATTCTTGCCCGTGCGCACCACCAGTTGCGTGCGCACGCTGGCGACGTTGGGGGCGGCGGTCAGGTCCTCGGTCAGGAACCGCTGAAAGCTGGACAGGTCGGGCGCGACGCAGCGCAGCAGGAAATCCACCTCGCCATTGAGCATGTAGCAGTCGCGCACCAGCGGCCAGTCCGCGACCTGCGCCTCGAAGGCCACCAGATCGGCCCCCGCTTGGCTGCGCAGCCCCACCTGCGCGAACACCATCACGTCGAAGCCCAGCGCCCGGGCATCCAGATCGGCGTGGTACCCGCGCACCAGCCCCGCCTCCTCCAGCACCCGCACCCGGCGCAGGCAGGGCGGGGCCGAGATGCCGACCCGGCGCGACAGCTCGACATTCGTGATGCGGCCATCCGCCTGCAACTCGGCGAGGATCTGCCGGTCGATGGCATCGAGTTTCAAGGCGGGCATGGTCCCTCCTGTACGGTGCGCGCGCGATCGAGGGTGACCTGCGCTGAAATGAATTATGGCGATGTATCGCTATAGACCACACCCGATGCCCCTTGGCGAAATAAAATAACGCGGACGGGGCGGATCGCGACACGATTTTCCCGCGCTCTGCCCTGCCGCCCCCTCACGCGCCCCTCACGCGCCCCTCACGCGGACGGCACGGGGAAGGGATGGCGCTGGCCGGTTCGTCCCGCTAGAAAGCCCCCGACACACAGCAGCAGGATGATCCCCATGGCCGACACGATGCACACGCAGGTTCTCATCATCGGGTCCGGCCCGGCGGGCTATACCGCCGGGGTCTATGCCAGCCGCGCAATGCTGGACCCCGTGCTGGTCGAGGGGATCCAGCCCGGGGGACAGCTGACCATCACCACCGAAGTCGAGAACTGGCCCGGCGATACCGAGGTGCAGGGACCGGACCTGATGGTGCGCATGCGCGCCCATGCCGAGGCGGTGGGGACGAAACTGGTCACCGATCATATCGTGTCGCTGGATCTGTCCGGGCGTCCCTTCACCGCCATCGGCGATACCGGCACCACCTATACCGCCGACGCCGTGATTCTGGCGACCGGGGCGCAGGCGCGGTGGCTGGGGCTGGAATCCGAGGAGAAATTCAAGGGATTCGGCGTCTCCGCCTGCGCCACCTGCGACGGGTTCTTCTATCGCGGCAAGGAGGTGCTGGTGATCGGCGGCGGGAACACGGCGGTCGAGGAAGCACTGTTCCTGACCAAGTTCGCCAGCAAGGTCACCCTCGTCCACCGCCGCGACAGCCTGCGTGCCGAGGCGATTCTGCAAAAGCGCCTGATGGAGCATCCCAAGGTCGAGATCCTGTGGGATCACACCCTCGCCGAAGTGCTCGGCACCGAGACCCCGCGCGGCGTGACCGGCGCGCGCCTCGCCCATGCCGCGACGGGCGAAACGCGGGATGTGGATTGCGCGGGCGTCTTCATCGCCATCGGCCATTCGCCGTCCTCCGAACTGGTGAAGGACCAGCTGGAGACCCATAACGGCGGCTACGTCATCGTGGAGCCGGGCAGGACCGCGACGGCGATCAAGGGCGTCTACGCCGCCGGCGACGTGACCGACCACGTGTATCGCCAGGCCGTGACCTCGGCGGGCATGGGCTGCATGGCCGCGCTGGAGGCGGAGAAGTTCCTGTCCGAGGACGATGCGGGCGTGAAGGGCTGGGGCTGAAGCACTTCGCGTTTTGTCCGGGCCGGACCTGACCGGATGACTGGTTCGGTCGCGAGGCGGCGTGACCGGGCGGGACGGGGGCGAGGCTTGACCGTGCAGGGGCGATGGGCGACACCGTTGCCGTGTGCCACCGTCCGGCACGGGGCAGGAGCCGCCATGTACGAGAACACCTTCAACCGCATCGAACGCGAACTGCGCAACGAGGAAGGGGTGGCGAACGAACTCGATTACGTCGAGCAGACGTCGTGGGTCCTGTTCCTGAAATACCTGCACGATCTGGAGAACGAACGCTGGGACCGGGCGGAGCTGAACGGCGACGACTACGCCCCGATCATCGGCGAGGACTATCGGTGGGACGTCTGGGCGGCCCCCAGGGGCGAGGACGGCGCGTTCGACCATAACGCGGCGCTGATCGGAGACGACCTGATCGCCTTCGTCGATGGCGAGTTGTTCCCCTACCTCGCCGCGTTTCGCCAGTCCGCGACCAGCCCCCAGACCATCGAATACAAGATCGGCGAGGTCTTCACCGAACTGCGCAACAAGTTCCGCTCCGGCTATATCCTGCGCGACGTGCTGGAGGCGGTGGACGAACTGGCCTTCAATACCCAGGCCCAACGCCATGAGCTGTCCGAACTCTACGAGACGCGCATCCGGCGCATGGGCAATGCGGGGCGCAACGGGGGCGAGTACTACACCCCCCGCCCGCTGATCCGCGCGATGATCGCCGTGACGGACCCGCAGATCGGCGAGACGATCTACGACGGCGCGGTCGGGTCCGCCGGGTTCCTGTGCGAAGCCTATGACCACATGCGCACGGACAAGCTGACCGCCACCGAATACGAGACGCTCCAGACCCGCACGTTCCACGGACAGGAGAAGAAGGGCCTCGCCTACATCATCGGCATCATGAACATGGTGCTGCACGGGATCGAGGCCCCGAACCTGATCCACGCCAACACGCTGAACGAGAACGTGATGGATATTCAGGAGAAAGACCGCCACGACATCATCCTCGCGAACCCGCCCTTCGGCGGGGGCGAGCGCAGGGAGGTGCAGCAGAACTTCCCGATCCGCACGGGCGAGACGGCGTATCTGTTCCTGCAACACTTCATCCGAAAGCTGCGCGCGGGGGGGCGCGGGGCGGTGGTGATCAAGAACACGTTTCTGAGCAATACCGACAATGCGAGCGTGGCCCTGCGCCGCGAAGTGCTGGAGGCGGCGGAGCTGCACACGATCCTCGATTGTCCGCAGGGCACGTTCCAGGGGGCGGGGGTCAAGACGGTGGTGCTGTTCTTCGAGAAGGGCGCGCCGACCCGCGACATCTGGTATTATCAGCTCGACCCGGGGCGCAGCATGGGCAAGACCAACCCGCTGAACGATGCCGATCTGGCGGAGTTCGTCGCGCTGCAAAAGACGCGGGCGGACGGCCCGAAAAGCTGGCTGGTGAACCGCGCCGATCTGGATGAGGCGACGTATGACCTGTCGGTCAAGAACCCCAACGCCCCCGAAGCGGCCCCCCTGCGCAGCCCCGAAGAGATTATCGACGACATGCTGGCGCGGGATGCGGAGACGGCGAAGATACTGGCGAGCATTCGGGGGATGCTGTGAAGGCGGGGTGGGAGGTCAAGCCGCTGGGGGAGGTTTGTGAAGTTCTAGATCGGCTAAGAAAACCGATTACGAAAAAGAACCGAAGCGCTGGACCGTATCCATACTATGGCGCGACAGGCATTCTCGATCATGTTGATGGATACCTGTTCGATGAGCCGCTTGTCTTACTCGGTGAGGACGGTGCGAAGTGGGAAGCCGGAGCAAACTCGGCATTCCCAATCGAGGGCAAGGTGTGGGTGAATAATCATGCCCACGTATTGCGCCCGATACGAGAAGAAATTCTCGATGATTGGCTGATATATTTTCTGAACGGAAGCGACCTTCTCCCGTTCATTTCAGGCATGACTGTTCCGAAACTCAACCAAGGTAGAATGAGGGAAATCCCTGTTCCCCTCCCCCCGCTCGAAGAACAGCAGCGGATCGTTGCGGTTCTGGATGAGGCCTTCGACGGCCTCGCCCGCGCCCGCGCCCACGCCGAAGCCAACCTCCAAAACGCGCGGGAGTTGTTCGAGAGCATTAAGGCGGACGCCTTGGCTTACGAAGGGGCGGATAGCGAAACAGTCATTCTTTCCGAAGTGGTCGAGATCGTCTCCGGTTTGATCGATCCACGCGAACCGCCCTACATCGATATGTTTCATCTTGGCGCTGGCAACATGATCACAGGTACAGATGAACTGGTTGATATAAAGACTGCAAAGGAAGAAGGTCTTAAATCAGGCAAATACCTATTTGATGATGAAACCGTTCTTTATAGTAAAATTCGACCCTACTTGAGAAAAGCCGCTAGGCCCGATTTCGATGGCTTATGTAGCGCAGATGTGTATCCGCTTCGGTCAAAAGGGAATAGAATTGATCGTGATTTTCTTTTTCATCTCTTGCTAGGTCACGATTTTACCGAATATGCGATTAGCGGCTCGGATCGTGCCGGAATGCCGAAGGTAAATCAAAAGCACCTCTTCGCATATCAATTCGAAATTCCGCCAGTGAATGAGCAAACCAATATCGCTGCCATTATCGACGAAGCACACACGTCTTGCAGCGCCATTGTGAAGGCATTCGAAACCAAAATCCAAGCCATCGACGACCTCCGCCAATCCCTCCTGCAAAAAGCCTTCGCGGGCGAGTTGACGTAGGCTAGGCTGCACGCATGAGCATCCACGACGAAACCGAAGCCGACACCCGCGCCGACCGCATCGACCCCGTCCTCGCGGCGGCGGGGTGGGGCAGTGTTCCCGGCTCCCGCATCCGGCGCGAGGAGAGCATCACGCAGGGGCGCATCCGTTCGGGGGGCAAGCGCGGCGCGAGCCTCAGCGCCGATTACGTCCTCTATTACCGCGACCGCAAGCTGGCAGTGATCGAGGCAAAACGCGCGGGCCTGTCGCACCGCGAAGGGGTGGCGCAGGCCAAGAACTACGCCGGATACCTCGGCACCCCCCGCGCCTATGCCACCAACGGCCTGACATGGTACGGCATCGACATGCGCGCGGGCACCGAAGGCGAGATCGCGCTGCCCTTCCCCACGCCCGACGAGATGTGGGACGCCGCCTACGCCACCCATAACGACTGGCGCGCCCGCTTCGGCGCGGTGGCGTTCGAGACGGGCGGCGGCAAGTGGGAACCCCGCTACTACCAGCACCGCGCCATTACCGCGACGCTGGAGGCCTTGGCGCAGGGCGAGCGCCGCATCCTCCTGACGCTGGCCACCGGCACGGGCAAGACCGGCATCGCCTTCCAGATCGCGTGGAAGCTGTTCCAGTCGAAATGGAACCTCTCCGGCGAGCCGACCCGCCGCCCGCGCATCCTGTTCCTCGCGGATCGCAACATTCTGGCGAATCAGGCGTTCAACGCCTTCAGCGCCTTCCCGAACGACGCCATTGCCCGCATCGACCCCGACACGATCCGCAAGAACCACGGCACCCCGCCCAAGAACGCGAGCCTGTTCTTCACGATCTTCCAGACCTTCATGACGGGGGAGGGCGAGCCGGTCTACACCCAATATCCGCCCGATTTCTTCGACTTCATCGTGATCGACGAATGCCACCGGGGCGGCGCGAAGGACGAGAGCGAATGGCGGGGATTGCTGGAATACTTCGCCCCCGCCGCACAGCTCGGCCTGACCGCCACGCCCAGGCGCAAGCACAACGCCGACACCTACGCCTATTTCGGCGAGCCGGTGTACACGTATGCGCTTCGCGACGGGATCGAGGACGGCTTCCTGACCCCCTTCAAGGTGCGCCAGATGGCCAGCACCATCGACGAGTACGTCTATGACGGCTCCGATGCCGTGCTGGCGGGCGAGCTGGAGGTGGGCGATGCCTTCACCGAACGCGACTTCAACAGCAGGATCATCATCGACGAACGCGAGACGAGCCGCGTGCGCGAGTTCATGGGCCAGATCGACCAGCGCGAGAAGACACTGGTCTTCTGCGCCACGCAGGACCACGCCGCCCGGGTGCGCGACGCGATCAACCAGATCTCCACCAGCACGAACCCCAACTACTGCCACCGCGTCACGGCGGACGATGGCGATGCGGGCGAGAAGCACCTGCGCGATTTCCAGGACAACGACAAGACCATCCCCACGATCCTGACGACCTCGCAAAAGCTCTCCACCGGGGTCGATGCGCGCAATGTCCGCCATATCGTGCTGATGCGCCCGATCAACTCGATGATCGAGTTCAAGCAAATCATCGGACGCGGCACCCGGACCTATGACGGGAAGGACTTCTTCACGATCTGGGATTTCGTGAAGGCGCACCAGAATTTCCAGGACCCCGATTGGGACGGCGAACCGGAAGACCCCGTTCCACCGACACCCCGCCCGCCGGGTGACGGTGCGGACGGGCCTTTCGACCCGCCGGACGACCCCGATACGCCGGGCGAGGATGGCGAGGACGGCCCGCGCGAGAAGATCGTGGTGAAACTCGCGGACGGATCGGCGCGGCGCATCCAGTACATCGCCACGACGACCTACTGGAGTTCGGACGGCAAACCGATCTCGGCGCAGGCGTTCATGGACCGCCTGTTCGGCGACCTGTCGAAACTGATCGCCGACGAGGACGATCTGCGCCGCATCTGGAGCGCGCCGGAAAACCGCGAAACCTTCCTCGATCAACTGGCGGATCGCGGCTACGATGCGGATCGGCTGGACGAGATACGCCTTCTGGTCGATGCGCCTGACAGCGATCTTTTCGACGTGCTGTCCTACGTCCTTTTCTGTGCGGACATGCAAACCCGCCAAGATCGCGCCGACCGGGTCGAAGAATCAGGGCTGGCTGACAGCAACGAGGCGCTGAAGACCTTGCTGGTCGATATCCTCAAGTCTTATGTCGCGAACGGCGAACCCGAACTTCGGACGAATAAGCTCGCGCAATCGCTGGCTGCGCGCTTCGGAAGCGTCAGTGAAGGCAAGGAGCGGGTCGGAGGCATCCCGACCGCCCGCGCAGCCTTCGAGGCCATGCAGCGCGATCTGTACGCCGCGTCAGAGCGATAGACTGACGGGCATAATTCGAACTCCTGCGCCTCTGCACCGCGCGCAATTGGGGGGACAGATGAGGGGACAGAGAAATCGCCCATCGCCAATAGCGATATAAAAAAATACATGAATGAAGGTAATGGTGCCCCCGGACGGAGTCGAACCGCCGACCTTCGGTTTACAAAACCGCTGCTCTACCAGCTGAGCTACAAGGGCGTCCGGCGCAGATATACCGTTCCGGGCGGGGGGTGCAAGGGGGGTTTTCGGGGGTGGCGTCCGGAATGTAGGGAGGCCACCCCGTCAGGCTATTCGCCCGCGACGATGCGCATCACTTCCCAGCGGCGCTTTGCGGGCGGGGTGCCGGGGCCGTCGTATCCGGCGACGATGGGGTCGGAGGCGAGGGTGAGGGCGTTGCGGGCGGCATAGGCCGTGATCGCGGCATCGGCGGCGTCGATGCCGGCCCGGGATTTCGCGCCGGTGAAGCGGTAGGCGAGCCGGGTCTCGGCCGGGATTTCCCTGACGGTCACCGACGGATCGTCGGGGGTCGGCAGCGTCTCCATCGTCCAGGACCGGGGCATCGAGAAGCGCACGGTGTAGCGGCCCTCCCCGGCGGACCCGGTGGTGACGGGGGCGGTCATGGCGATCTGCGTACCGGTCGCCTGACTCTGCGTAGTCTGGTCTTCCGCGGATTGCGTCGTCACCGGCGCGGTCATCGCGATTTCATCCGACCCGGTATTGCCGCCGAAGATGTACCCGGCGAGGGGGCGAAAGCCCATGCCCGAGGCCGCATCGCGCGAGGGGGCCTCGACGGTGACTTCGGCCACGATATGCGGGGCGTAGCTGCGCAGCTCCACACCGTCCGCGCTGCCGACGACGGTGTATTCCGGCTGTTCGGTGTCCTCTGCGGCGGCAGCGGCGGTGACGGTGCCGAGGCTGGCCATGGCGAGCAGGGTGATGGTTTTCGTCAGCATCATGGGCGGGGTTCCTTCGATGGCATGCGCGTCCCTCATGCAGGGACAAGCGCGGTCGGGCGATGGGAGTTCCGTGACAGGTTGACACGCCCGCTGTGCTCTGCATGATTGCGCGCATGCAAAGTCTTTCGCGCCTGCTGCTTCTAATCCGCCTCTGAGCGCACCCGGATCGTGGTGCGGCGCTCAGAGGATCGTGCGCGCACCCCGGCCCCCCCTTGCATTCTTCGACAGACAGGCACCGCCATGACTTCCCGAGACAATTCCGCGCAGGATGACGCCCCCGACCGTGACCGCGTCCTGATCTTCGACACCACCATGCGCGACGGCGAGCAATCCCCGGGCGCGACCATGACGCTGGAGGAGAAACTCCAGATCGCGGCCCTGCTGGACGAGATGGGCGTCGATATCATCGAGGCGGGTTTTCCCATCGCCTCCGACGGCGATTTCGAGGCGGTGACGGAGATTTCGAAGATCCTGCAAAATGCCGTGACCTGCGGCCTCGCCCGCGCGTCGAAGGGCGATATCGAGCGGGCCTGGGGCGCGCTGCAACACGCCAAGAAACCCCGCATCCACACCTTCATCGGCACCTCGCCCCTGCACCGCGAGCATCAGTTGTCCATGAGCAAGGCGCAGGTGCTGGACAAGATTCGCGAAACCGTCACCTTCGCGCGCAGCCTGTGCGAAAACGTGCAGTGGTCGCCGATGGATGCGACCCGGACGGAGGAGGACTATCTGGTCGAGACGGTCGCGCTGGCGGTCGAATGCGGGGCGACGACGATCAATATTCCCGACACGGTGGGGTATACGGCTCCGCGAGAGAGTGCCGCGCTGATCGCGATGCTGCACGAAAAAGTGCCGGGGCTGGCCGATTGCGTGGTCGCGACCCACTGCCACAACGATCTGGGCATGGCGACGGCGAACGCGCTGGCGGCGGTCGAGGCGGGCGCGCGGCAGATCGAGTGCACGATCAACGGTCTGGGCGAGCGGGCGGGCAATACCGCGCTGGAGGAAGTCGTGATGGCGATGAGGGTGCGCCGCGATATCCTGCCCTACCGCACCGGCATCGACACGACCAAGATCATGAAGGCCAGCCGCCTCGTCTCCACCGTGTCCGGCTTCAACGTCCAGTACAACAAGGCGATCGTCGGCAAGAACGCTTTTGCCCACGAATCCGGCATCCACCAGGACGGCATGCTCAAGAACGCCGAGACGTTCGAGATCATGCGCCCCGAGGATGTGGGCCTGACCGAGAGCAATCTGGTCATGGGCAAGCATTCGGGCCGCGCGGCCTTCAAGGACAAGCTCGCGCAGTTCGGCTACGACATCGGCGACAATGCGTTTCAGGAGGCGTTCGTGCGCTTCAAGGCGCTGGCCGATGCGAAGAAGGAAATCTACGACGACGACATCATCGCCCTGATCGAGGATACCCAGACGAGCGCGGCCCATGGCCGGATGCGCCTGGTGGATCTCGACATGGTCTGCGGCACGCGCGGCCCGGCGACGGCGACGCTGGTGATGGAAATCGACGGGGTCGAGCACCGCCACGAGACGACCGGCAACGGCCCGGTCGACGCGACCTTCAACGCCGTCAAGGCGCTGGTGCCCCATACCGCGCGGCTGAAGCTGTATCAGGTGCACGCCGTCACCGACGGCACCGATGCGCAGGCCGAAGTCTCCGTGCGGCTGGAGGAGGACGGCAAGATCGTCTCGGGCCACGCCGCCAATGCCGATACGCTGGTGGCATCGGGCCGCGCCTACATCAATGCGCTCAACAAGCTGATGGTCCGCCGCGAGAAGACCGCACCCGCTCCGGTGGAGGCGGCGGAGTAGTTTTCATTTCGGCACATGAAAGGCTTTACCGCATGGACTCCCCCGCATTATAAGCGCGGAAATACAAATCGGCCCTGCGGGGCGGGGGATTTTTCGCGATGTTCGGTCTTTTCAGCGTGTTCTCTTCGGACATGGCCATCGATTTGGGGACCGCGAATACGCTGGTCTACGTCAAGGGACGCGGAATCGTCCTGAACGAGCCGTCCGTCGTCGCGCTTCAGGTGCGGGGCGAGCACAAGGACGTTCTCGCGGTCGGCGCCGAGGCCAAGGCCATGCTGGGGCGCACGCCGGGGCGGATCGAGGCCATCCGGCCCATGCGCGACGGGGTCATCGCCGATTTCGACGTCGCCAAGGCGATGATCAAGGATTTCATCCAGCGGGTGCAGAAGCGGTCCCTGCTGTCGCGGCCCTTCATCCTGATCTGCGTGCCGTCGGGCGCGACGGCGGTGGAACAGCGCGCGATCAAGGAAGCGGCGATGGAGGCGGGCGCGCGCGCCGTCAAGCTGATCCCCGAACCCATCGCGGCGGCCATCGGCGCGGGCATCCCCGTGGTCGAGCCGGAGGGGTCGATGGTCGTGGATATCGGCGGCGGCACCACCGAGGTGGCCGTCATCGCCCTGCGCGACATCGTCTATGCCCGATCCGTCCGGGTGGGCGGCGACAAGATGGACGAGGCGATCATCAGCTACCTGCGCCGCAATCACAACCTGCTGGTCGGGGAGACGTCGGCCGAGAAGATCAAGATGCATATCGGCATCGCCTGCTCGCCCGCCGACGGCCAGGGCCAGTACATGAACGTGCGCGGGCGCGACCTGATCAACGGCGTCCCCAAGGAAATCACGATCAACCAGGCCCAGATCGCCGAGGCGCTGGCCGAACCCGTGGGCCAGATCGTCGAGGCGGTGAAGGTCGCGCTGGAGGCGACGCCCCCCGAACTCGCCTCCGACATCGTGGACAAGGGCATCATGCTGACCGGGGGCGGGGCGCTGCTCAGCCAGCTGGATGCGGTGCTGCGCGACGATACGGGCCTGCCGGTGATGATCGCGAACGACCCCCTCAACTGCGTGGCGCTTGGCACCGGGCGCGCGCTGGAACACATGAACGCCCTGCACCATGTTCTGATCGAATAGAGATTTTTCGAAGACCGCGTTAAGGTTGCCGGGATAGCGTACACCGAACACATAACGTTCACCGGCGGACAAGACCCAGCGACATGGCCTATCAGATACTTGGAAACGGTATACCCTTCTGGCGTCTGATCGGGCGCGGGGTCGGCGTGGGTGCCTTGCTGGCGGCGGTCGCGATCTACATTCTCGGCATCACCTCCGACCCGCGCCTGCAATCGCTGCGCGAGGTGGCACTGGATATCTCGGCCCCGGTGACCGGTATTCTGGGCGCGCCGCTGCGCATGGTGCGGCGGGGCGTGGACGATGCGGGGGAGTTCCTCGACATGGCCGCCTATAACCGCCAGTTGCGCGAGGATATCGTGGGTCTCAGCCGGTGGCGCGAGGTGGCCCTGCGGCTGGAGGCGGAGAACGCGCAGTTGCGGGCGCTGAACAAGGTGACGCTCGCCCCGCGATTCGACTACATCACCGCGCAGGTCGTCGGCAATTCGGGCGGGGCCTTCACCCAGTCGATCACCATCAATGCGGGCCGGGCGCAGGGCGTTCGCGCCGGCACCGTGGTCATGGACGGCACGGCGGCCATCGGGCGCGTGGTGGCGCTGGGCGAGAACGCGGCGCGGGTGGTGCTGGTCACCGATGCGTCCAGCCGCATCCCCGTGCAGCTCAAACCCGGCGACATCCGCGCCCTGCTGATCGGCGACAATACCGCGCGGCCGAAGCTGCAATTCCTGTCCAAACCCGGCGATATCACCAGGGGCCAGCGGGTTCTGACCTCGAATCACGGGGGTGTCTTCCCCAAGGGCCTGCCGCTCGGTACGGTCGATGCGCTGGTCGACAATGTCGTGCGCGTCGCGCCCAGTGCGGATTTCCGCCAGCTGGAATTCGTGCGGCTGGTGATCGAGCGGGTGGATCTGACCATCGATTCGGATGCCGTGCTGATCGTGCGCGCCGACGGACGGGTCGAGCAGGAACGCCCCGCCCGCGATGCGGAGGACGAGGAGTGAAGGCGCTCTGGATCTCCGTCCGGACGGTCGCGCTGGTGGTCATGACGACCCTGTTCGGCATCTTTCTGTCGAATGTCGCGATGGGCATCGGGCCGGTCTCGACGCCGTGGCCGCGCTTCGGTATCGTGCTGGTGTTCTTCTGGATGCTGCACCGGCCCGGGATCATGACGATCCTGATGATCTTCGCGCTGGGGCTGGCGCAGGATCTGGTGCTGCGCGACGTGCCGGGGCCGGGGGTACTGGCGCTGATGATCGCCGCGCTGCTGCTGGACCGGATGGTGCCGCCGCTGCGCACCCTGCCGCTGGTCTGGCGGTGGCTGGGCTTCGGGGTGTTCGTCGCCCTCGTCTGCGCGCTGGAATGGGTGCTGACCTCCGCCGCGTACCTGTCGATGCAGCCCGTCGATCTGGTGCTAGTGCAGGGCGGCATGACTTTTCTGGTCTATCCGGTTATCTCGATAGCCCTGCGGCAGGTGCTGCGGATCGGTCGGGCGCCGCGCCGGGCTTTCTGAGCGCCGGGTCCTCTAACTACTGGGAGCGTGAACCATGGCCATGCGCCGCTATACCAACCAGCATGACCGCAGCGTGTTCTCGCGCCGGGCACTGGTGCTGTTCGGGGCGCAGGGTGCGCTGGCGGCGGGGCTGGGCGCGCGGATGTACCAGTTGCAGATCGTCGAGGGCGACATGTACGCCGCCCGGGCCGAGCGTTCGCGCATCCGCCCGTCGCTGCTGGCCCCCGTGCGCGGCCAGATCGTATCGCGCGACGGCAAGCCGCTGGCGGTGAACCGGCACAACTACCGCGTCGTCCTGTACCGCGAGGATGCCGACGATGTCGAAGCGGCGCTGCTGAAACTGTCCGAGATCATCCCGATCCCCCCCCTGCGCCGGGCCGCGCTGCTGGAGGAAATCCGCCGCACCCGCGCCTTTCTGCCCGTGGTGCTGGCCGAGAACCTGAAATGGGAGGAGTTCGCGGAAGTGAACGCCAACGCCCCCGCCATGCCCGGAATCGCCCCCGAACTGGGCCTGACGCGGCACTACCCGGAGGGCGACTATACCGGCCACATCGTCGGCTACGTCGCCGCCGCCTCCGAACGCGACATCGACCGCGCGGGCGAGGACGGGCCGGTCCTCAAGCTGCCCGGGATGCGCATCGGCAAGTCGGGCGTCGAGCGGGTCGAGGAGATCGCCCTGCGCGGCAAGGCGGGCCTCAGCCGCGTCGAGAAGGACGTGCATGGCCGCCCCATCCGCGAACTCGAACGCCGCGAGGGAACCCAGGGCGAGGATCTGGAACTGACCGTCGACCTGGATCTCCAGAAATACGCCATGCAGCGAATGGGCGAGGAGAGCGGCGCGGTCACCGTGATGGATATCTACGACGGCGACGTGCTGGCCATGGCCTCGACCCCCGGCTTCGACCCCAACGGCTTCGTGCTGGGCCTGTCCCAGAAGGAATGGCTCGCCCTGCGCGACGCCGAAAAGCGCCCCCTGAACAACAAGGCGGTATCGGGGCTGTATCCCCCCGGCTCCACCTTCAAGATGGTGGTCGCCATCGCGGCGATGGAAGCGGGCCTGACCGGGCCGGGACATGCGGTCTATTGCGGCGGGCATATCGAGCTGGGCAGTCACCGCTTCCACTGCTGGAAGCGCGGCGGGCATGGCACCGTCAGCCTGCACGAGGGGCTGAAACAGTCCTGCGACGTCTATTTCTACGATCTGGCCAAGCGCATCGGCATCGACCGGCTGGCTGAGACAGCGCGGAAATTCGGCATCGGGGTCCTGCCCGAGATCGGGCTGGTGGATACGAAATCGGGCCTGATGCCGGACAAGACGTGGAAGCGCGCGCGCCGCAACGAGCCGTGGCATCCCGGCGAGACCCTGCATGCGGGGATCGGGCAGGGCTACATGCAAAGTTCGCCCCTGCAACTGGCGGTGATGGCGGCGCGCATCGCGAATGGCGGCTACATCGTGCATCCCCGCCTGGTGCGGGCGCGCAACGAGGAGCGGGTGAAGGCCAATTCCCTGCGCGGCATCGGCATCGACAAGGTGCATATCGAGGCGGTGAAGCGCGGCATGTACGGCGTGGTGAACGAACTGGGCGGCACCGCCTACCGCTCGCGCATCGCCTCGCCCGGCCACGAAATGTGCGGCAAGACCGGCACGGCCCAGGTGCGCCGCATCACGACCGCCGAGCGCGCGACGGGGGTGCTGAAGAACAGCGAACTGCCCTGGCGGCTGCGCGACCACGCGCTGTTCGTGGCGCATACCCCCGCCGAAGACCCCCGCTACGCGATTTCGGTCGTGGTCGAGCACGGGGGCGGCGGCTCCAGCGTTGCGGCCCCGATCGCGCGGGACGTATTGCTGAAACTGCACTTCCCGAACGAGATACCGGAGGGCGTGGTGCCGAGGGGCGCGAAACCCGTCTTCGTCGCCGAGACCGACGACGACCCCGAGAGCGAGGACGCCTGATGGCCAGCCTCGCCAACCACGGCACCGCCGGGCCGACCTTGCCGCAGAAGCTGCTGCGGCTGAACTGGCCCCTCGTCGTTCTGATCCTGCTGGTCGCGGGGATCGGCTTCGCGATGCAGTATTCGGTGGCCGACGGCGATCTCGACCCCTGGGCGCGCAAGCAGATGATCCGCTTCGCCGTCAGTTTCATCGGTATGCTGATCGTCGCGATGGTCGATATCCGGTTCTGGCGGGGGACGGCCTATGCCTTCTACGGCCTGTCCCTCGCGCTGCTGGTGGCGGTGGAGGTGGCGGGCAGCGTCGGCATGGGCGCGCAACGCTGGATCGAGCTTGGCCCGATCCGGTTGCAGCCGTCCGAACTGATGAAGGTCGCGCTGATCGTCGCGCTGGCGCGGTACTTCCACGACATGAACCCGCGCAACGTGCGCCACATCCTGACGCTGATCCCGCCCCTGCTGATGATCGCGGCCCCGGCGGCGCTGGTGGTCAAGCAACCCGATCTCGGCACGGCGGTCCTGCTGTCCGCCGGGGGGATCGTCATCCTGTTCCTCTCCGGGGTCAGCCTGTGGTTCTTCGCGGCGCTGGTGGCGGGAACGGGGGGGATGGTCTATGCCGTCTTCGCGTCCAAGGGGCAGGACTGGGCGCTGCTGAAGCCCTACCAGTACGACCGCATCGCGGTGTTCCTGAACCCCGAACTCGACCCGCGCGGGGCGGGGTATCACATCACCCAGTCGAAGATCGCCTTCGGATCGGGCGGCATGACGGGGGAGGGATATCTGCAAGGCCCGCAATCGCGGCTGGATTTCCTGCCCGAAAAGCACACGGATTTCATCTTCACGGTGCTGGGCGAGGAATTCGGGCTGGTCGGGTCCCTGGTGCTGCTGGGTCTCTACATGGTCGTATTGCTGTTCGGCCTGCTGACGGCCCTGCGCATCCGGCACCTGTTCGGGCGGCTGGTGGCGGCGGGGATCTGCATGACCTTCTTCGCCTATTTCGCGATCAACATGGCGATGGTGATGGGGCTGGCCCCGGTGGTCGGCGTGCCGCTGCCGCTGGTCAGCTATGGCGGCACGTCGATGCTGGTCATCCTGTTCGGCTTCGGCCTGCTGCTGAGTGCGCAGGTGCACGGACAGGTCGTGTTTCCGCGCCGGGGGACGGTGGTTTAGGGCAGGTTGTTCTACCCTGTCCCGGGCAATGACCCGGGACCTCGCAGACGCGCACGGACCACCGTGGCCCCGTCCGCTGCACGTGGCGTTCGATACCAGCGAGCGCATGAAATAGCACTTTCCGTCACCCCGCGCACGCTTCGCAGCGGTCGATCCGGGGCAGAACTTGCCGATATGACGCCGGAGAAGGATGCGGCCGGTTTTCCGGCCCCTCGTCGGCGGTCTGCCAGCGTTCCGGCCGCCGTCACGATACCGTTCGTTCCCGGCAAAGCTGTGGAGTCGCCTGCCGGTTCACCGGTCGTTGAGGCTGCGACACCGTTCTCTCGCGCCTTTCCCTGTACTTGCGATAGTTAATAATATGGAAGGATATTCGTTAACTATACTTAATAATATGTCACATATTAATACATATTATGTAATATAAATCTATTATTAGTTGAATTTAGTTTCGTTATGGGGTACTAAAAGTATTCTTGAAGAACCCCTCAAGATGCGGCAACCTATAACGATTGGAAATCAAGATGAACGTTGTATCCTCGGCGAGTCCGGCAGCCATGGGTGCCGGTCAGGCACAGTCTAGTTTCGGTGGCAACATGCCTTCCGCATCACATCCGGGCATGGGCAGCACCGCAGCCCCCGTGCAATCCGCCC
>ENA-ORXC01000534-ORXC01000534.1-marine-metagenome-genome-assembly--contig:-NODE-534-length-26252-cov-58.324814_pt1 | contig 26252 bp, 24 predicted proteins | sample MGYA00237865_ERZ511478 | MGnify/ENA metagenome assembly ERZ511478
GCCGGCTTACTTGGTATATAAGGAAGTGGTAGGCTTTACCGAAGATGAAGACCTCATTGCTCAGATAGGTGTGTAGTATGAGTGCGCTTTCGCGAAAGCGTTCTATTATGAATTGCTTAAAGCCTAAAATGGCAATAGTTAATTAATATAAATATTCTTGACAGCCTTTTCTTTAAGCTTCTTTTTACTTTTAATATCCTTTTTTTTAAAGAAAAAATTGAAACTTAATCCTATATAATCTCCACTTAGAGAATATTGTCCTTCTGCTCTTTCTGAAATCTCTAAGTTATCTTGTAGGTATTCTCCTGTAAAATAGTTGGGTATTGCCTTCTGGTATATTATAGATGTTTGAATAAGTATGCGATTTGTAAGGTAACATAGGCCCGGGCTTAATATAACATTAGGGTATATTGAGGTCTCTCGTGTAAGCGCTTGAAGAGCAAATACTTGTCTTATTTGGTCAAGTTCTTCTATATAATAGCTTTTAGAACTAGTTACAGAGCCTGGTCGCAGTAGCGTGATATTAACACCTGCCATCATTGAGAAATAAAGATTTCTTTCTAGTTGTTTTTTGAGTTCTATTTGTAGAGGTATAGAAAATAAGAATGTCCCATAAGTTTTAAAGGTGGTAGCATCGCCAGTAAAGCCGGGTACTTCACCATCCCCAATGTTTATAGTATAGTGCTCAAGTGGTAATAGATTGAATAAGAGTCCGTATCTAAAGTTAAACTCTCTTTCTGGGTGTATTACCTTAGTAAAGCCAAGGGTTATAGATGGAGTTGCTTTACCTTCAATTTGTATAGTACCTATGGTTGTATCAAAATTTGCGGCTCGATATAGCACAGGAGAGAAATTCCACCCAAAGGTTTTGTAGCTAGCGAATTCTGGAAATTTATTTTTACCGCTTTGAGCGTAGGTCTTTTGTTTTGTTACAAAAATGAGAAGAATAGCAACTAAGATTTTTGTAAATCGAGACGTGTTTATCAAGTTAATTCAGGTTTTTGTTGCTAGTTGTTATTTGCTTTGCTCATAATAACCGCCAAACTAGGTGTTTATTATGTTGGTTCCTAAAGGATTTCCTTTTTTTGAGCGTTTTTTTAATGTTTTTCTCACACTTTCGCGAAAGCGTAATAAGCTCCATTAAACCACAATTTACAAGGCTTTAAAAATGCATTTATTACAGAAATAACGGCCTTGCGGATTGCGATATAAATAAAACATCTACTTTTGTAATCTGAAAAAATAAAATGTATGGCAAAGAATCTCGTCATTGTGGAGTCACCTGCAAAGGCTAAAACGATAGAAAAATTTCTAGGCTCAGACTATAAAGTTGAGAGTAGTTTTGGACACATTGCAGACCTTCCCTCTAAGGAGTTAGGTGTTGATGTAGATGGAGATTTTACTCCAAAATATAAAGTCTCAGACGATAAGAAAAAGGTGGTGAGAAATCTTAAGTCTCTTGCAAATAAGGCAGAGATGGTGTGGCTCGCTAGTGATGAGGATCGCGAGGGAGAGGCTATAGCCTGGCACTTAGAACAAGAGCTTGGGTTAACACCAGACCGTACAAAACGTATTGTTTTTCACGAGATTACAAAGACAGCTATACTAAGAGCGATTGAGAACCCTCGTAAGATTGATTATGATCTTGTAAATGCACAACAAGCACGTAGAGTGCTTGATAGATTAGTGGGGTATGAGCTCTCTCCAGTATTATGGAGAAAGGTAAAAGGAGGTCTTTCGGCGGGGCGTGTGCAATCTGTTTCTGTAAGACTTATTGTAGAGCGTGAGCGTGAGGTTTTAGGTTTTGAGCCTAAAGCTTCATATAGAGTAGATGCAGAGTTTACTACGCAAGATGGAAAGTCTTTTAAAGCAAAACTTCCTAAAAATATCACTACTAAAAAAGAGGCGCAGGCTTTTCTTGAGAAAAACCTTAGTGCTACTTTTAAAGTAGATGCGCTTACTAAGAAGCCAGCAAAAAAATCACCAGCACCACCATTTACTACCTCTACCTTACAACAGGAAGCAAGTAGAAAACTGTATTTCTCTGTAAGTAAAACAATGACGATGGCACAGCGACTCTATGAAGCTGGGCATATTACATATATGAGAACAGATAGTGTAAATCTATCTAAAGATGCAAAGGCTGGAGCAGAGGCAGAGATTGTAGCTGCTTATGGTAAGGAGTTTCATAAAGAACGTAATTATAAAGGGAAGTCTAAGGGAGCACAAGAAGCTCACGAGGCGATACGTCCTACAGATTTCTCAAAGCATTCTGTAAATATGGACCGCGACCAGATACGTCTATATGAACTTATCTGGAAACGTGCGATTGCCTCACAAATGAGCGAGGCACAGCTAGAGCGCACAAATGTGCAAATAGCTTCTAGTGCAGGTACAGATAATTTTACAGCAAATGGGGAAATCTTAAAGTTTGAAGGTTTCTTAAAAGTATACCTAGAAGGTAGTGATGATGAAGATGTAGAAGAAACAGGTTTACTTCCTGATCTTAAAACAGGAGAGACATTACTTAATAAATACATTACCGCCACAGAGCGTTTTACAAGACCACCATACCGTTATACAGAAGCTTCTCTAGTAAAGAAACTTGAAGAGCTAGGTATAGGACGTCCATCTACATATGCACCTACTATTACGACTATCCAAAATCGTAAGTATGTAGAAAAAGGTACTGTAGAAGGGAAGGAGCGATCTTATGATGTACTTAGTCTTGAAAACAACGAGATAAAAGATAGAACTCTTACAGAAACTGTAGGGTCAGATAAAGGAAAGCTAGTTCCTACAGATGTAGGGATGGTCGTAAACGACTTCTTAGTGCAGCATTTTGAAAACATTCTTGATTATAACTTTACTGCAAAGGTCGAAGCAGATTTTGACGACATAGCAGAAGGAAAGCAGGAGTGGACTAAAATGATGAAGGATTTCTATAAAGACTTTCATCCTCACGTAAAAGATGTAGAAAAAAATGCAGAGCGTGAAGTAGGAGAGCGCATACTAGGTAAAGATCCAGAAACAGGTAAACCTGTGAGTGTGCGTCTAGGTAAATTTGGTCCTATGGTTCAGATAGGTTCTGTAGAGGATGATGAGAAGCCTCGATTTGCAAGTCTAGGCCCAGATCAAACGCTTAGTAACCTTACGTATGAGCAGGCAATGGACCTCTTTAAACTACCTAAAGATTTAGGAACTTTTGAAGAAGAGGAAGTGTCTGTAAATAATGGTCGTTTTGGGCCATATGTTAAGTTTGGAAAAACATTTGTATCACTGCCTAAAGGACGTGACCCAATGGATGTAGATCTAGATGAGGCTATAGTGTACATCAAAGAAAAGCAAAAGGCAGATGCTCCTATATATACGTATGAGGACCTTCCGGTTCAAAAAGGTACAGGTCGTTTTGGTCCGTATATAAAATGGAACGGAATGTTTATAAACGTAAACAAGAAGTACGATTTTGACAACCTCTCTGATGAGGATATTGTAGAGCTTATAGAAGTCAAAAAGCAAAAGGAGATAGATAAAGTACTTCAAGATTTTCCAGAAGAAGGAATACGTGTAGAAAAAGCACGCTGGGGACGTTCTAATATTATAAAAGGTAAGCTCAAAATAGAGCTTAGTAAAGATATAGATGCTGCTGCTTTAAGTCTTGATGAGATAAAAGACTACATCGAGAAGAAAGCTCCAAAAAAGAAGGCTGCCAAAAAGAAGGCGCCAGCAAAAAAGAAAGCTCCGGCTAAGAAAAAAACCACAGCAAAAAAGAAATAATATATGGCATTTGAGGTGCTCCTCCCTATTCCAGATCTTGCGCTTGCACATATACAGCTGCAGCATCACCAGTCATTAGGTAATAATATAAGGCTGCACAGCGAGCAAGAAGGACTGCCAGAATTAGAAGGGGTGCGCATAGCTATAGTTTGCTTACGCGAAAAAAGAAGAGACCCCAATAATCTTTCAGACGGGCTCTCTTTTACAGAAGTGCGCCGAACATTTTATGAATTGTTTCCCGGAAACTGGCATACTACTATTGCAGATCTGGGAGATATAGACCCGGGCGCATCTGTAGATGATACGTACTTTGCAATACGCACACTTAATGAGTCTTTGTTTAAAAAAGGAATCATACCTATTTATATAGGAGGAAGTCAGGATCTAGTGTATCCTATTTATCGTTCTTACGATAAGCTAGATCAAATGGTTAATATCGTTAATGTAGATAGCCGTTTTGATCTGGGTGATGCCAGCCAGCCCATAAACAACAAGTCTTATGTGGGTAAAATTATTGTCACAGAGCCTTATAATTTATTTAATTACTCAAATATTGGGTATCAAACCTATTTTAATCCTCAAGAGGAAATAGATTTGATGGATAAGTTGTATTTTGACTCCTATAGGCTGGGCAATGTTTCGGCAGCTATAAATATTACTGAGCCTGTTATGCGTGATGCAGATCTTGTAGCTATAGATCTTAATGCTATACGCAGTAGTGAGTTGAGTACACGACATAATAAAATGCCTAATGGCTTTGATGGAAAAGAGATTTGTACCATTGCAAGATATGCGGGCATAAGTGACCGTGTAAGTTCTTTTGGGATTTTTGAATATCATAATGATGCCCAAGAAGAAAAGGCTGCTATGCTAGTTGCACAGATGATGTGGTACTTTATTGAGGGTGTGAATTTTCGCGCAAGCGAAAATATGGATGTAGAAAAAGGTAATTTCCTTACCTATCAAGTACCTATTGAAGATGAGGTGCTTACGTTTTATAAAAGTGAGAAAACAGCCCGATGGTGGATAGAAATACCATTTATTATGGGCTTGAATAATAAATTAAAAAGGCACACGTTATTACCTTGCACATACCAAGATTATCTGGACGCTTGTAACCAAAATATCCCCGAAAGATGGTTTAAAGCGAGAAAGAAAAACGAGGTTTGATTGTGTGTTTCAACGATGAAAAGATTATTTTTGGCGAATAAATTGTTTATTTCAAATAAAATAAATAGGTTTACGCCCTTAACTTAGAATACTTAACCTAATATCCTATGAAAAAGTATATTGCATTTATTGCGATAGTAGCTTTGCTGTCTAGTTGTGGCAAAGGCGATCGTGGAGAACTCGTTGGCGCTCAAGGCAAGCGATGGAATCCCGAAAAACCATTTGGTATGACTCTCGTTTCTGGAGGTGCATACATAATGGGTAAAAGTGATGATGACTTTGCTGCGGTAAACGATGCTCCTACTAAAACTGTTACGGTTCGTTCTTTTTATATGGATGAAACAGAAATCACAAACGCCGAATATAGGCAGTTTGTAGAGTGGGTTAAAGACTCTACTGTACGTACAAAACTTGCTATACTGGCAGATGAGCTTGGAGAAACTCCAGGAGCTGGTGATGGTGCGAGTATAGGTGATTTTGCATTTAGTGATGCAGATCCAGAAAATATGACGCCATACGAGCAATATATGTACGATAACTATTATGGGTTAGGCGAGACTGGCTTTGAAGGTCGTAAACTTAATAAGGATATAGATATCATATGGGATACTGCAGAGTATCCAGATGAGTATTATGCTGAGGTGATGGATACAATGTATATCCCGCTAGAAGAGGCTTATAATGGACAGCGCACCATAGACGTAGATAAACTTAACTTCCGCTACACATACTTAGATATACAAGCTGCCGCAAAGAAGAACGGTGGTCGTCGTAAAGATCACATTAAGACAGAGGTTGTTCCGGTTTACCCTGATACGACTGTATGGATTAAGGATTTTGCATACTCTTACAATGAGCCTATGCACAATGATTACTTCTGGCACGATGCTTACGGAGAGTACCCTGTTGTAGGTGTTACTTGGATGCAAGCAAAAGCATTTTGTGAGTGGAGAACAATGTATAAGAACTCTTACCAAAAATCAAAAAAGAGACAATTTGTAAATCGTTTTAGACTTCCAGGTGAAGCAGAGTGGGAATATGCTGCTCGTGGTGGACTGGAAAGTGGTGATTACCCTTGGGGTGGACCATATGCAAAAAATGATAGAGGATGTTTCCTTGCAAACTTTAAACCTTTAAGAGGAGATTATGGTGCAGACCAAGCACTATATACTGTAGAGGCAGATGCTTACGAACCTAACGACTACAACCTGTACAATATGGCAGGTAACGTGTCTGAGTGGGTAGCTTCTTCTTATGATCCAGCTTCTTATGAATATATGTCTACTATTAACCCTAACGTAAACGATAAGGACAACCGTCGTAAAGTTATACGTGGTGGTTCTTGGAAAGACGTTGCTTACTTCCTACAGGTAAGCTCACGTGATTATGAGTATCAAGACTCTGCACGTAGTTATATCGGTTTTAGAACCGTACAGGATTTTATGGGAATTGATGAGAAAATCAACCTTAGAAAACCGAAGAAATAACTAATATTATTTACCCAAATTATATTATTCAATTACTTAACTAAATTAACTTAACTAAACTAAAAAATTTTATTAGTCATGGCAAAATCTAAAACTGGAAAGAAATTAATGAATATGGTCTACGGACTAGGAGCAGCAGTTGTAATTATTGGTGCTTTATTTAAAATTATGCACTGGCCTTGGGGTAATGAGATGCTTATTGTAGGTCTTGTTACAGAGGCAGTAGTATTCGCAATTTCTGCATTTGAACCAGTAGATGACGAACTTGATTGGGCTCTAGTATATCCAGAACTAGCAGGCGGAGCAGGTGGATCTAAGAAAAAAGCTGCAGCTCCTGTAGATGCAGAAGCACAATTATCTAAAAAATTAGATAATATGCTTAAAGAAGCAAAAATCGATTCTGAACTTATGTCTAGCTTAGGTGCAAGCATAAGAGGTTTTGAAGGAGCAGCAAAAGAAATAGCGCCTACTGCAGATGCAATGAGCTCTACTAAAAAATACTCTGAAGAGATGGCACTAGCTGCTGCTCAAATGGAATCTTTAAATAGCCTTTATAAAGTGCAGGTTGAGTCTTCTAGCCGTCAGGCAGAAATCAATGAGCAAGTAACTGCAAACGCAGGAAAACTTAAAGAGCAAATGGAAAGCCTTGCAACAAACCTTTCTTCACTGAATGGTGTGTATGGAGGAATGCTTTCTGCTATGAACAAAAACTAATTCTAGTTGTTTTTACAATTAACTAACTAACAGCTAAAATTAAAAACAATGGCAGGAGGAAAACAAAGCCCAAGGCAGAAGATGATTAACCTGATGTATCTGGTGTTTATAGCGATGCTAGCACTTAATATGTCTAAGGAGGTACTATCGGCTTTTGGATCGATAAATGAAAAATTTGATCGTTCTAATACTACGTTTGAAACTAAGAATAATCTGGCACTAGCAGATCTTTCTAAGAAAGCAAACGAAAATGAAGAGTTCAAAGCAGCTGCAGCAACAGCTCAGTCTGCAAAGCAACTAGGAGATGCATACTTTGCTTATCTAGCTTCAGAGAAAGATGCGCTACTTGCAGAAGTAGAAGATAAGACAGATTATGAAGCGATGGATAAGTCTAACTTTCTAGATGAGCGCTTCTATAAAGGAGGAAAAATCACACCAGAAGGGCAAACTTTTCTTGATGAGATGGCAAAGTACCGTGACGGTATGGTAAAGCTTGCAGGTGACAATAAAGCACTAGTTGCTCAAATCAATGAAGATTTTAGTACAAGTGATGTCGTAGATGGAGAAGGGGTAGAAAAAGATTATATCTCTTACAATTTTGTAGGGTTTCCATCTGTTTCTTCATTAACTAAGATGTCTCAATTACAAAATGATATCAAGGTTGTAGAAAACGAGCTTTTAACAAAGCTACTTTCTGGTAATCTTAAGGAGCTTGCTTCTTTAGATAATTACGAGACTGTAATGACTACTTCAAAAGGTGCTTATTACACAGGGTCAACATTTGATGGTGTTCTTTCTTTAGGTCGTGTAGATGCTTCTACAAAACCTTCTAGAGTTGAGCTTAAGCTTGATGGAAGAGCAATACCTTCAGATAAGATTTCTTATGACGGTGGTAAACTAGTATTAGGAGTAAACACTGGTGGAGTAGGTGATCACAAAATCACAGGTACATTATTTTACCCTCAAGACGGTAAAGAAATAGAGGTTGCTGTAGAGCAGGCTTTTACAACAATAAACAAACCTAACTCTGCAACAATAGCTGCAGATAAGATGAATGTTGTATACCGTGGTGTAGATAACCCTATGACGATATCATTTGCTGGTGTTGCAGATAATGCTGTTACAGCATCTGGAGCAGGTCTTTCTAAAAGATCAGGAAGCAAGTACAATATGAAACCTTCGCAAGGTAGAGAGGTGACTATTAACGTTACAGCAAAGTTACCAGATGGTGGTGGAACTGTTTCTGATAAAGCTGTTTTCCGTATTAAAGATATCCCACGTCCAGTAGGAGCTTTAGGAGGAGATGACGGTGGTAACCTTAAAAAACCTCGTAACACAGTAGGTGCTGCTCCTATTAATGCAGTACTTCCAGATTTTGACTTTGACCTTAACTTAAGAGTTAATAGTTTCAAGTTTAGAGCTGGTGATCAAGCTACTGTTGCTGTACAAGGAAACAAGCTTAATGCTGCTGCAAAGTCTGCTCTTAAAAGAGCAAAGAGAGGATCTTCAGTACAGATATTTGATATTAAAGCAAGTATACCAGGTAACTCTATAAGATTGAAGACGGTGTCTCCAATTATCATTGAGCTATCAAACTAAAATAAATTTTATTATGAGTCTTAAACGTTTAATTTTTGTTGCACTAGGTCTTTTAATGGCTGTACCTGCATTTGCACAAGGAAACATCCTTAATGCAAAGACGCCAGACGAGATGTTTGAAGTAACCGAAGAGCAAAAAGCAAAAGATAATGACAAACCATTACCATATGGTTACGTTGAAAAACGTGATGTGCTATGGGCAAAAAATACGTGGGAAGTTATTGATCTTGATGAGCGCGTTAACTTTCCTTTATATTACCCTATTGATACGGTAAATATGGGGTCAGATCGTCGTTCACTTTTTGATGTTCTTGTAAAGAACATTAAAAACGGTAAAATTGATGCGATATATAGAGACTCATATTTTACAGAAAAGATTCAGCTAGAAGACCTTTCTGCGGCAATGGTAAAGATCGATACTTCAGATGAGGGATACGATCAGTTTAACGCAGGAGAGTCTATTTCAGATTATAACATTGAGCGTACAGAGATTACATCTTATGACATTAATGCATATCACGTACGTGGGTACTGGTATATAGATAAGCGTCAAGGTGAGTTAAAGTACCGTCTATTAGGTATCGCACCAGTATCTGGTGATGTAAACTTTTTAGATGATTCTAGTGCGGCAGATATTGAGCTCTTCTGGATATGGTTTCCAGGAGCAAGAGAGGTATTGCATAATGCAAAAGCCTTTAACCGCAAGAATACCTCATTACCCATATCATTTGACCATCTACTCAATAGTAGACGATTTAATGCTACAATTTATAAAGAAGACAATGTACAAGGAGACCGTAAGGTTAAAGAGTACATAAGTGACAATGCAATGATGCAGTTACTTGAGTCTAATCGTATTAAAGAAGGCATACGTGATATAGAGCAGGATCTCTGGAATTACTAGCGTTATTCTTAAATAAGCTTAAAAAGGTCATCAAAACACAGTTTTGATGACCTTTTTTTATGAGTGTCTATTAACACTATTCTCATCATCTATTGCTGTATTTTTGCAACGTGATGAAAGTAGATTATATAATTGTGGGACTAGGTCTAGCTGGTATTGCTTTTTGTGAGCAATGTATAAAGGCTGGAAAAACGTTTATGGTATTTGATAAGGGTGTAGAGGGAGCAAGCAGGGTAGCTGCTGGCTTATATAATCCTGTTATTTTAAAACGATACTCCCTCCCTTGGAAAGCGGTAGAGCAGTTTGATATAGCTATTCCTTATTTTCAGAATCTAGAAGCAAAGCTTGATGCGCAGTTTATGTACCCTATGGCTGTAAGAAAAGTGTTTCACTCGGTAGAAGATCAAAATAATTGGTTTGCTGCAAGTGATAAGCAGGGGCTTGAGCGTTTTGTAAAAACGCCTCTTGTAAAGGCAGACAGTGAGTTTATAGATGCACCATATAACTATGGAGAAGTTGCAGAGACTGGGCGTATAGCCATTACCACATTGCAAGAGCACTATGAAAAATATCTAGAAGAGATGTCCGCTTTCGCGAAAGCGGAATTCAACTACACACAGCTCACACTTACAGATGCCGGAGTACAGTATAAAGATTATGAAGCAAATCACATAGTCTTTGCCGAAGGATATGGTATCAAGCAGAACCCTTATTTTAACAGATTACCTTTAGTAGGAAACAAAGGGGAGTACATCATCATAAAAGCTCCAAAATTAAAGCTCACTGCCGCTATCAAAACATCATTTTTTGTAGTGCCGCTAGGTGAGGATTTATACAAAGTAGGAGCAACTTATAACTGGACAGATAAGGACTGGGAGAGTACAAAAGAAGCTCGTGAAGAGCTCGAAGATAAATTTAAAACTCTTATTAACGTGCCCTACGAGCTAGTGAGTGAACAAGCAGGTGTGCGCCCCACTACAGGAGATAGAAGGCCGCTTTTAGGAACCCATCCTAAGTTCAAGCAGCTTGCGGTACTCAATGGACTAGGTACTCGCGGCATAATGGCGGGACCTCTGCTGGCGCACTATTTATTTGAATTTATAGAAAACAATATTCCACTTCCAGAGGAGGTAGATATAATGAGATTTCCAAAAAAGCTGGAGATGTAGGTAGTACGTGTAGTAGTTTAGTGCGCTTTCGCGAAAGCGTAATCTTACTTACTAACCAGTTGATCTTTACTAGGGTCATATTTCATAAAGAAATTGATCCATATATTGCGAGAAAGTCGCATAATCACAGGCATAAATACAATCATTGTGCCTACAATGGCAATAAATGTATTAACCAGGTTAGCCTCAAAAAAGAAATAGGTAATTACAAAAGCTGCTGTTGCAAAAGCAATCCCTACGGGATAACTCACATACATAGCACCATAAAAGAAAGAAGGTTCTATCTTATATTTTGTGTCACAGTGAGAGCAGCGCTCGTGCATTTTGAGCGTCTCAGATAAGATATAAGGATTTGAGTTTTTGTACATAGACTCGTTTTGACACACAGGGCACTTTCCTGTAAGAATACTGTTGAGTTTACTGCCTTTTAGAATTCCCATAATCTCCTTAGTTTTTAACTACAAATTTAAGCATCTTTGCACGGTTAGTACATACCAAATAATAACTTTTACTTATTACTCTATGCTCAATATTCACAACCTTTCTGTCTCTTTTCAAGGCGAATATTTGTTTGAAGAAATCACCTTTAGACTTAATAATGGTGATCGGGTAGGACTGGTAGGTAAAAACGGTGCTGGTAAGTCTACAATGCTACGTATCATTTCTGGCGAGCAGCAATATGATACGGGATCTATAGCTATAGAGAAGGAGATAAGCATAGGTTTCTTAAAGCAAGACATAGATTTTATAGAAGGACGTACCGTACTTGAGGAGTCTTATGAGGCTTTTAAAGAAATAAAAAAACTAGAGAGTCAACTTGCACATATTAATGAGCAACTAGCGACACGCACAGACTACGAGAGCGAGAGCTATAACCAGCTTATGATAGATATAAACGACGTACAACACCAGTATGAAGTGCACGGCGGGTATAGTTATAAAGGTGAGACAGAGCGTATATTGCAAGGTCTAGGTTTTAAGCGCGAGGATTTTGATAAGCTTACAGACACCTTTTCTGGAGGGTGGCGTATGCGTATAGAGCTGGCTAAGCTTTTACTACAAAATCACGATATATTACTGCTAGATGAGCCTACAAACCACTTGGATATAGAATCTATTATCTGGCTTGAGAGCTTCTTGCGTGGGTATACTGGTGCTGTGGTGATTGTATCTCACGATAAGATGTTTTTAGATAACGTGACTAACCGTACTATAGAGATTTCGCTAGGTCGCATTTATGATTACCCGAAGCCGTATACACAGTACCTTGTGCTTCGTTCGGAAATAAGAGAGCAGCAACTGGCTTCACAAAAAAACCAGCAGAAACAAATTGAGCAGACAGAAAAGCTTATTGAGAAGTTTAGAGCAAAAGCTTCTAAGGCTACAATGGCGCAGTCGCTCATAAAAAAGTTAGATAAGATAGATCGCATTGAGGTAGATGAAGATGATAATAGTGTGATGACGCTTAAATTTCCTGTATCTGTAACGCCTGGTAAGGTTGTGGTAGAGGCAGAGGAGGTTGCAAAAAGTTATGGAGATAAAAACGTTTTGCAAGGTATAGACTTGCTGGTAGAGCGTGATACTAAGACCGCCTTTGTAGGGCAAAATGGTCAAGGTAAATCTACACTGGCAAAAATTATAGTGGGTGAGCTTGAGCATCAAGGTAAGGTAAAGCTAGGGCATAATGTACAGATAGGGTACTTTGCTCAAAACCAAGCAGAATATCTTGACGGTTCAAAAACTGTAGAGGACACGATGATAGATGCTGCAGATGAGAAAACAAGACCACGTGTGCGAGATATATTAGGCTCTTTTCTCTTTAGGGGAGAGGAGGTAGATAAGTATGTGCGTGTACTCTCTGGAGGTGAGCGCAACAGGCTAGCACTTGCTAAGCTTATGCTGCAACCTTTTAACGTGCTTGTGATGGATGAGCCTACAAACCACCTAGACATTAAGTCAAAAAATGTACTTAAAGATAGTCTCAAGCAGTTTGAAGGGACTCTTATAGTCGTATCTCACGACCGTGATTTTCTACAAGGTCTTACAGATAGGGTTTATGAGTTTAAAGATCATCGCATAAGAGAGTATCTGGGAGACATAGATTATTACCTAGAGCAGCGAGAAGTGGCAAACTTGAGAGAGGTAGAAAAGCGTGATGTTGTAAAAAAAGAAGCGCCTGTAAAGAGCACAAAAAAATCTTACGAAGATCAAAAAAAGCTCAAATCTCTTAATAATAGACTTAGTAAAGTAGAGTCTAATATTAATAAAATAGAACGCGAGATCAAGGAGCTAGATGTCGCCCTCGCGACTAACTATGATGAGACGGTTGCAGATCCAGCGTTTTTTGACAACTACAATGGCAAGAAAAAGAAGCTAGACGGCTTTATGGAAGACTGGGAGAAAATCACAGAAGAACTCGATGCGTTAAACTAGTATTTTTACGCTTTCGCGAAAGCGTAATACCACTCAACAATAATTAAGAAACCAACTGTACAAGTTGGTTTTTTCTTTTTAACACAAACAATGTGTCGTTTTGTAGGTAATACCGGACGTTCAGGCTTTTAATTTAAGACATCCTTAACAGCGGTGGTCGGGCTCTGTGGTTAGATTTGCACTACTGGTACTCAAGCCATCAAAACAACCAAAATAGTATAGATGCGTAAAATCATCCTCTCTCTGTTAGGAGTCCTGCTCATAATTGGAGCTTTTTTTGCTTCAAAAGCAATTGTAGCAAGTAATCAACGTACAAGGCCTAAGCCTAAAAAAGTAATTAAAACCGTCTTTGTAGAAGATGCTGTAAATGGGGTCGTACCTATAGAAATTTCGGCAAACGGAAATCTCGTTGCTCAAAGAAGGCTAGAAATATTTTCTGAAGTGCAGGGCGTGCTTCAAAAAGGAAGTAAGCTTTTTAAACCAGGTCAAGAGTATAGAAAAGGACAAACCTTACTTAGTCTTAATAGCTCTGAGTACTACGCAAGTGTACAGTCACAGAAAAGTGCACTGTATGATCAGATCACTTCTATAATGCCCGACTTGCGTCTTGACTACCCAGAAGCCTACCCAAAATGGCAAGCCTATCTCAATAACTTTGACGTTAGTAAAGCTACTCCACCTTTACCAGAAATCACATCAGAAAAAGAAGGTTATTTTATTTCTGGAAGAAATATACAAACGGCTTATTTTAATGTAAAAAACTTAGAGCAACGTCTAGGTAAGTATAGAATTACAGCGCCATTTACTGGAGTGCTTACAGAAGCTTTAGTAACAGAAGGAACACTTGTAAGATCTGGTCAAAAGCTAGGTGAGTTTATAGATACAAACTTGTACGAGCTTGAAGTTGCGATAAGCAAGAATTATGCAGATTTGTTAAAAGTCAATAATGAAGTAGCGCTCTCTACTATAGACGGTCAAGAAACTTACACAGGTAAAGTAACTCGAGTAAATGGGAATATAGATCAAGCGTCACAGACCATAAATGCTTATATAGAAGTTAAAGGAGAAGGTCTGAGAGAAGGCGTGTATCTTGAAGCTGTGCTTCAAGCTAAAGAAGAGCAAGAGGCGATAGCTTTACCTAGAGGGTTGTTGCAACCCAATAATGAGCTTTTTATGGTGCGTGATTCAATTCTCGATGTTATAAAGGTAAATCCCGTATATTTTTCTGATAAGGAGGTGATTGTAAAGGGAATACCAGAAGGAACAAAGATTGTAAGTAAGCCAGTACCTGGCGCATATGCTGGAATGCTTGTAAAGATCTATTCAGATAAGGAATCATCACAAGAAGAAGCAGAGTAGGATGCGTAAAGTAATAGAATATTTTATCAAATATCACGTAGCTGTAAACGTGATTGTATTAATGTTTGTAGTCTTTGGAATTTACGGAGCATTATCACTCAACTCATCATTTTTCCCACTTGTAGACTCTAAGAATATAAGCATAAGTGTTATATACCCAGGAGCTTCTCCACAAGAAGTAGAAGAAGGTATTGTGCTTAAAATAGAAGATAACCTTAAAGGATTAGATGGAGTTGAGCGCGTAACATCTACTTCTAGAGAAAACAGTGGTAGCATTAATGTAGAGATAGAAAAAGGGAAGGATATTGATTTTATGCTTCTTGAAGTAAAGAATGCTGTAGATCGTGTGCCTTCATTTCCTTCTGGTATGGAGCCTCTTGTAGTGGCAAAGGTTGAAGCAATAAGGCAAACTATATCTTTTTCTATAAGCGGAGAAAACGTATCGCTTGAGACTTTAAAACAAATAGGTCGCCAGGTAGAAAATGACCTGCGTGGCATAGATGGTATTTCTCAAATAGCAGTATCTGGATATCCTGAAGAAGAAATTGAGATAGCTGTAAATGAAAACAGTTTGCTGGCTTACGACTTGTCTTTTGCAGATGTATCTCAGGCAGTGAGCTCTTCAAACATATTAACAACAGGAGGGTCTATAAAAACAGAGGCAGAAGAGTATCTTATAAGAGCAAATAATAGAGCTTACTACGGTGACGAGCTGTCTAATGTCATTGTGAGATCAAATGCTAATGGAAGAACCATACGTCTTAAAGATGTTGCAGAGGTAAGAGACCGTTTTTCTGAAACACCTAATGCAAATTACTTTAATGGAAATCTTGCTGTAAATGTGACCATAACATCTACAAATACAGAAGACCTTATAGGCGCCGCAGAAAAGGCAAAAGAATATATAGAAGACTTTAATGCAAAGTATAACAATGTACAGCTGGCTGTTGTAAGTGACTTATCTATAACGCTTGTACAACGTACAGCATTACTTACAGAAAATGCCGTTGTAGGGATGCTCTTGGTGCTATTGTTCCTATCAGTATTTTTAAATACACGACTAGCATTCTGGGTAGCCTTTGGGCTTCCCGTGGCATTCTTAGGGATGTTTATGCTTGCAGGTTATTTTAATGTGACGATTAATGTATTATCATTATTTGGGATGATTATCGTGATAGGTATTCTGGTAGATGACGGTATTGTCATAGCAGAAAATATCTATCAACATTATGAACGTGGTAAAACCCCTATACAAGCTGCCGTAGATGGTACAATGGAGGTATTGCCTCCTATTCTTTCGGCAATAACTACAACGATTCTCGCTTTTGGTATTTTCTTATTTTTAGATGGAAGAATAGGTGAATTTTTCGGAGAGGTTTCGGTTATAGTAATGCTTACGCTGCTTGTTTCTCTTGTAGAAGCTCTCATTATACTGCCAGCTCACCTTGCACACTCTAAGGCATTGCGAGCACAAAGCAATAAGCCTAAAAAGGGAATGGCAAAGCTATTCTCAAAACTGCGCTATATAAATGAGTTTGGAGATCGTATTATGGTCTGGCTGCGTGATCGCGTGTACAGCCCAGTACTGAGATTTGCACTCGACTACAAGTTCTTGATGTTTTCATTTTTTATTGCATTTATTTTACTCACCTCTGGGAGTTTTGAGGCGGGTATTATACGTGGAGCGTTTTTCCCGCGTGTTGCAAGTGATAATGTGAGAATAAGTCTTGAGATGCCTAATGGTACAAATGCGGCTATTACAGACAGTATTATCTCTATGATAGAAGAAAAGGTTGTAGAGACAAATAAAGAGCTAACTGAAAAGTATAAAAATGAGATAGATGGACCTATGTTTGAGAATATTATCAAAAACATTGGGCCAGGGACATCTACAGCTTCTTTAAGTATAAATATGCTTCCGGGAGAAGAAAGACCTAACGAGGTTACTTCTATCATAGTAGGTAATATGATACAAGAGAAGGTAGGTCCTGTAATAGGTAAAGAAAGCCTTGTGTATGGAGGCGGAGGTAACTTTGGGGGAAGCCCAGTTGCTGTTTCTTTATTAGGAAACAATATAGCCGAACTTAAAGCAGCAAAGGCTGAGCTTAAGCAATCACTAGAGACCAACCCTGTATTAAAAGATATAACAGATAATGACCCTGCGGGTATTAAAGAAATTAGATTAGAGCTCAACGAGTCTGCATACTCACTGGGACTCAATTTACAAACTGTAATGGCGCAGGTACGAGCAGGATTCTTTGGAGCACAAGCGCAGCGCTTTCAGAGAGGTCAAGATGAGATAAGAGTATGGGTGCGTTATGATCGGGATAATAGATCATCTATATCTAATCTAGATGATATGCGTATCACTACGCCATCTGGAGCAAAGGTGCCTCTCAATGAGATAGCATCTTACACTATTGAGCGTGGTGATGTGGCAGTAAACCACCTTGAGGGTAGAAGGGAGATACAAATACTTGCAGATCTCAAAAACCCAAAAGAAGTAAGTGCCACAGATGTAATGACAGATTTGCGTACTAACGTGATGCCAGAGATACTATCTAAGTATCCTACAGTAACACCATCATACGAAGGTCAAAACAGAGAGGCAGGTAAACTTACAGACTCACTTATACCTGTAGGCCTTACGGTGCTATTACTTATTTATATAGTGATTGCATTTACCTTTAGAAGTTATAGTCAGCCGTTGATGTTATTGCTTCTTATACCATTGAGTTTGCCAGCAGTAGCCTGGGGACACTGGATACACGATTTCCCGCTTAACATATTATCTATGCTAGGTATTATAGCCTTGATAGGGATTATGGTAAATGATGGCCTGGTGCTTATAGGTAAGTTTAATACTAACCTAAGAGAAGGTATGACCTTTGAGGATGCTATTTTTGATGCTGGTCGTTCTAGATTTAGAGCTATCTTTCTTACCTCAATCACAACTATTGCTGGTCTTGCACCGCTTATTTTTGAAGAGAGTAGACAAGCACAGTTCTTAATCCCAATGGCAATATCTATTGCATACGGGATAGGCTTTGCAACGGTACTTACGCTTGTAATGCTTCCTATCTTTTTATCATTTAGCAACTGGGTAAAGACCACTACAGATATGTTACAGAAGGGAAGAAAGACAGCTAGAGAAAATCAAGAGAGAGCCGTAAAGGAAATGGAAGAAGAGCACGAGAATGACAACCAAGAGCTTCAAGTTGCCTTTAAGCCTAAAACAGATATAGCGTAAAATGAATTTGTATAAAAATCATACACCGCGAGAAATTGTTGCCGTGCTCGAGCATAGTGACAAGCTTACTTATGAAGCAAAACTCAACTTGCTAGATACAATTAGAAAGCAATCTATAGATATTTCTACAGAAAAGCTAGAAGAGCAAATTGCACAAAAAGAAGCGGCCATCGCAAATCTTGAAAACCTAGAAGAACTAGGCTTTCATTATGAAGAAAACACAACCACAGGAGAGATTGTAGTAAAGCGCACCTCCAAAGCAAAAATTATGGATATCATATCCATAGTACTAGGTGTGTTACTGTCACTTGTAGGGCTTATAGCTTTCTGGCTACTCGTTGCAATTTTTACAGGCGATAACGAGTTTGGACTTGATAAGTTGTTTATGTATGTGTTAATGATTACTGCTGGACTTGTAGGCTTTAAAATGCTATCTGGCATAGAACGTTTTTTAGATTTTAATAGCTTTTTGCTTACTAAGTCTGGAGATGAAGTAACTATAAAAAAAGGAGGACTACCTGGAGCTCAAACTTACCTAAGTAGCCAGCTCGGGATTGAAGAAGAAGAAGGAGAACTCGTTTTTCATATAGATGATATTGAGTTCATAAGAGCAAATCAAGACAACCTAGTGCAAAGACGTACACTAGAAACATTATTACTTAAAATGACTGCAAACAGATGATACAATCTTTTATAAAAAGTATAGTTGCTATGGTGTTGTTTTTTGCTTTCGCGAAAGCGTATGCACAAGACCTCCCAGCACAATTACTCACAAAAGAAGAGGCCGTGCAGATAATGCTTGAGAATAACTTTGGGATACTACTCGCAAATAATCAAGTCGCCATAGCCGAAAACAATAAAAGTATCTTAAATAGTGGCTACTTGCCATCTCTCACAGGTAATGCAGGTGTAAATTATAGTATAGATGATCAAGAGGCTACCTTTCAAGATGGTAATGTAAGCGCTGTAGATGGGGCAGAGACCACAAGATATAATGCTTCTATTAATCTTAACTATACCTTGTTTGATGGGTTAGGTAGGTACTATAATTATAAAACATTAAAAGAGCAGTATGGCTTATCACAGCTGCAAGCACGAGAGACCATAGAGAATGTAATGTTGCAGCTATTCTCTGTGTATTATGAAGTGGCTCGTATTGAAGAAAACTTAGCTGTTTTAGAAACCGCTTTAGATATTTCAAAAGCAAGAGAGGTACGTGCGCAATATCAATTTGATTATGGACAAGTAAATAAGTTAGAGGTGCTCAATGCACAAGTAGATATTGTGACGGATAGTACAAACATTCTTACTACCAGACAGCAGTTACGTAACGCACAGCGAGATCTTAACGTAGTCCTCGCTAGAGAGCTGGAAGACTTAAAAAGTGCAGATACTACCGTTACTTTTATAAACCCGCTAGAAGTAGAGCGCTTTATAAGTGAGGGTATCACAAATAATGTATCTATTCTTCAAGCAGAGCAAAATATTACTATAAGTGATTATCAAATTAAACAAGCTAAATCTTTGCTTTTACCTACCATAGGTCTTACAGGTAGTTACGGCTGGACAGAGGGTAATTTTCCTGCTACAAATTTTCTTGCCTCAAGCACCTCTACAGGTTTTCAAACAGGTGCAACCCTACAGTGGAATTTATTTGATGGCGGCAGCTCTATCATAGGAGTAAAGAATGCAAAAATCTTTTTAGAAAATCAAAAGTATACCCAAGAGCAACTAAGGCAGCAGGTACTGGGAGACATTGCAAATGCAAAGGGAGATTATCTCAATGCCCTTAAAATCTATGAGCTTCAAGAGCAAAATGTAAGTACAAGTCAGGCTAACTTTGATCGATCAGAAGAGCGATTTAAGCTAGGGCAGGTAAGTAGCGTAGAGTTTAGACAGGCACAACTTAACTTGCTCAATGCACAAACCACTAAGAATGCCGCAAAGTATACGGCAAAGCTGGCAGAAATACAGTTACTACAGCTCACGGGGCAACTTCTTAATGTGAAGTTGTAGGAGGTAATTCCGCTTTCGCGAAAGCGCAACAAAAACTACACTATGTTTGAACATTTTTTTCAATGTCCATACTGTTGGGAAGAGGTGTCTATGCTTTTAGACCCATCTGTAAGTACGGTTTATGTAGAAGATTGTGAAGTGTGTTGTAATCCTATAGAGGTACGCACTACTTTTGAAGAGCAAGAACTTGTAGGTTTTGAGGCTCGTGATATTGAACAATAAGCCGTTTCTGGTCTCTATTTTGTACATCTTGAGGTAGTATTTGAGATTTAAATACAGTACTACCTACTCTCAATTAAATATATTGTTACAGATATGCCTGTCTATGTGATGGTTGCAAATAATTAAAAAAATATCCTACATTTTCCTTTTATATATGACAAAAACGGTTGTATATTTGCACTCCAATTAACGCAGTACTGATGGCCTAATCAAGAAACGTGTTACTGGAACATACATCGCGGGATAGAGCAGTAGGCAGCTCGTCGGGCTCATAACCCGAAGGTCACTGGTTCGAGTCCAGTTCCCGCTACTAAGTAAAAAGTCTCAATCACAAGTTGAGACTTTTTTTATGCACTAATTTTGTGTCTAATGTCCCTATAAATTATACTATATGAAAATTGTTGTACTATCTCAAAACCCTAACTTATACTCTACAAAACGAATTGTAGAAGCTGGTCAAAAAAAAGGTCACGAGATGATTATTATAGATCACACTAAGTGTAATCTCGTGATTGAAAAAAAGAATCCGACTATAGTATACAAAGGAGAAGAGATTAGGGATATAGATGGGATCATACCTAGAATAGGTGCTTCTGTAACATTTTTTGGGACTGCTGTTGTGAGACAGTTTGAGATGATGAAGGTGTTTTCTGCCACAGAGTCACAAGCCCTTGTGAGATCTAGAGATAAATTAAGAAGCTTGCAAATTCTTTCTAGAGCTGGTCTTGGCTTGCCTAAAACAGTGTTTACAAACTACTCAAAAGATGTGAGTCAGGTTGTAGATGGGGTAGGAGGTGCGCCACTTGTTATAAAATTACTTGAAGGTACTCAAGGGCTTGGTGTTGTGCTGGCAGATAATAAAAATAGTGCAGAGTCCATCTTAGAAGCTTTTAACGGGTTACAGGCTAGAGTGATTGCTCAAGAGTTTATAGAAGAAGCTGGAGGTGCAGATATACGTGTTTTTGTAGTAGATGGGGCTGTGGTAGGCGCAATGAAAAGGCAAGGAAAAGAAGGTGAGTTTAGGTCTAACTTACACCGTGGTGGTAGTGCAAATGTAATAGAGCTTACAGACGAAGAAGAAAATGCAGCCTTAAAGGCCGCAAAAGCAATGGGGCTAGGTATCGCCGGGGTTGATTTATTGCAGTCATCTAGAGGACCTTTAATTCTCGAGGTAAACTCATCACCAGGATTAGAAGGTATAGAAAGAGCTACGGGAACAGATATTGCAACCCACATTATTAAGTATGTAGAGAGAAATGCCTAGGCTACTGCTCTTGATTTAAAATTATAATATTAAAATTAAAGTGTTTATTTATGGAAATTAATCCTACCGAAATTATCGGTTATCTAGCCAGTTTATTTGTGCTGTTGTCATTTTTATTTAAAGATATACGTACACTACGTATTGTAAACTCAGTGGGTTGTGCATTTTTTGTGGTGTATGGAGTATTGTTGTCAAGTATACCGGTAATCGTAACTAATGTTGCGATATTGCTAATAAATGCATACTATCTTTTTATAAAAAAGAATGTAAATTAAGGAGTTGAGTAGGAGTTTTCTCTCCTTTTTAAGTTGATTATCAATATTTTATACTTGTGTAGTACAAGTATTTATGGGTAAATCTTGTATAATATGGTGAGTTACATTACATTCGCCAAAATTTGAAATACTGTATGAAATTAATGGAAGAAGCGGTGGCTTTTGAGAATGCTTCAATGAGCAATATGTCCACCAGTGATCGCGTTGCAGCTTCAAGAGAAGCAAAACGCCTCATTCTTGCACTGAATGAGATTTTTAAAGAGACAAAGGATTCTGAAATAATGGATACAATGAAGCGTCTCACAGAAAAGAAAAAGAAGATTGAAAAACGCTTGAAGGGTAGACCTGATAGTATGTAAAATAAAAGAGACCTCACTTGTGACGGTCTCTTTTTTATTTATACCATAGTCATATATATATGCAGCCAGATAATTTTACAAACGAGTTTTTTGGGATAGGAATCCAGAATGGAAAAACTCCAGAAAACTTAGGAGTGCTCTGGCGTTCTGCTCAAAACCTTGGTGCTAGTTTTATTTTTACCATAGGCAACCGCTATGCAAAGCAAGCTAGTGATACACATAATGCTGTAAGTGCGATGCCTTATTATCACTATGATAATTTTGATGACTTTTTTAACCACTTACCTAAAGGAGCTCGCATTGTAGGTGTAGAGCTAGATGAGCGTGCACAATCGCTAGAGACTTTTGAGCATCCTAGGCGCTGCGTTTATTTACTAGGAGCAGAAGATCACGGCCTTACACGTGAGGCGATAGATAGATCTCACTTTCTTGTAAAATTCTCTTCCACCCTAAGCCTTAATGTGGCTGTAGCTGGGAGCATCGTGCTGTATGACAGAGCGCTGGCAAAACCTAGATCGTAATTATTGCGCTTTCGCGAAAGCGTAATACCTTCCATAACCACACATCATTTACATAATTAATAACTCTTTATATCCATAAAGGCAAACGTACTATTTAAAGTATCTTTGCCTAAAAGAAACACTATGTCGCACAAAGCCGGATTTGTAAATATTATAGGAAACCCAAATGTGGGTAAAAGTACGCTTATGAATGCCTTTGTGGGTGAGCGACTCAGTATTATTACCTCAAAAGCACAAACTACACGTCACCGTATACTAGGTATTGTAAACGGAGAAGACTTCCAGATGATTTTGAGCGACACGCCAGGTATTATAAAGCCGGCATACGAGCTACAAGCATCTATGATGGACTTTGTAAAAAGCGCCTTTGAAGATGCAGATGTGCTACTTTACATAGTAGAGCTAGGAGAAAAGGAGCTCAAAGACGAAGCGTTTTTTAATAAAATACGTGGCGCAAAAATTCCCGTTTTATTACTCATTAATAAAATAGACAAGGGTAACGAAGAGATGCTGGGCGAGGCGTTAAAGCTTTGGTCAGAAAAAGTGCCAAATGCTGAGGTGTTTGCAATCTCTGCACTTGAAAACTTTGGCGTACCACAAGTGTTTAATAGAATTATAGAGCTACTACCAGAGTCTCCAGCATTTTATCCTAAAGACCAACTTACAGATAAGCCTGAGCGCTTTTTTGTAAATGAGATCATACGTGAGAAAATCTTGATGCACTACAAGAAAGAAATCCCTTATGCAGTAGAGATAGATACAGAAGACTTTTTTGAAGAAGATGAGATCATACGTATGCGCTCTGTGATTATGGTAGAGCGTGATAGCCAGAAGGGTATCATTATAGGTCATAAAGGAACTGCACTTAAGCGAGTGGGAGTAGAGGCTCGTAAGGATTTAGAAAAATTCTTTGGTAAGCAGGTGCACCTTGAGCTCTATGTAAAAGTAAATAAGAACTGGAGAAGTAGCGAGCGACAGCTCAAGCGTTTTGGGTATAACCAGAAGTAGTATAAGTACGCTTTCGCGAAAGCGTAAATCACCATCTTTCACACAATCTCCATACTAGATATTTTATCATCGTGAATAATAGAAAGCTTAAGAATAGCGAACTCAACAGAAAAACGGTTGCAGATTTTAAGGAGGCAGAAAAAACGCCACTTATTATCGTGCTGGATAACATAAGGAGTCTCAACAATGTAGGTTCGGTTTTTCGTACGGCAGATGCCTTCCTTGTTGAAAAAGTGTATTTGTGTGGTATCACTGCTACACCGCCGCATCGTGATATTCAAAAAACAGCACTAGGTGCAACAGATGCTGTAGCGTGGGAGTATGTGGAAGACTCAATCGCGCTTTCTCAAAAATTAAAAGAACAAGGTGTGAAGCTTTGTGCTATTGAACAAGCAGAAGATGCTGTAATGCTAGACAAGTTTACTCCTGTAAAAGGGGAGAGGTATGCTGTTGTTTTTGGTAATGAAGTAAAAGGAGTGCAGCAAGAGATTGTGTCTTTAAGTGATACGGTACTTGAGATTCCGCAGGTAGGTACTAAGCATTCTCTTAACATTTCTGTAAGTGCGGGAGTGGTTATATGGGACATCTTCAGTAAGTTAGGCGTTTCTTAATGGGTTGTTAAAGTGTTATTTAACAGTCACTTATGATTTTTACTCGATATTTTGTTTATCTTTAAAAGAAAAAAGATAAACATTATGTCAAAATTCACAATGCCTATACGTTTTGCCATCGCAATGGCAGGCGGGCTCATCGCATATTTTTTAGTACTCGCATTATTTAACCTTCATACTAATGTTATGTTCTCGCTCTTTAATGGCGTGATTGTAGGTTTTGGTATTTATGAGGTGATTAAGTACACAAAGATTAAGAACGGATCAGCTTTTAGCTACACAGACGGACTTACTAATGGAGTGGTATCTGGATTTATTGCTACAATATTATTTACGGGATTCTTTGCACTATATGCAGGTAATATAAACCCAGATTTTCTAGACGGTCTTATAGGGCCTTGGGAGAAGACGTATAATACAAGTATAGGCTCTGTAATATTTACAGTCGCAATAGGAGGATTTTCTACCGCTATATGTTTATCACTTTGTTTTATGCAGCTTTTTAAACCTAGCTGGAATACTGAAGGAACTAAGAAGGTATTACGGGAGAGAGGACCGGTTATTAGATAGTCCTCACTTGGAAAAAAATAAATTAAAAAACCGCCAGATGGCGGTTTTTTAATTGTTAGTTAAAGTGTTATCTACTGAATACGAGTTCTCCACTTCCATTTGATTCGTCTTGAGGATCCACGAATTCTAGTTGATCAAGTTCGTAAGTCAAAACTAACTTATCTTCCTTAAGAGTGGCTATTCTTAATTCAGAGATTCCCGTGCTATTACTTAGAATGTCAAAGGATCCAACTTTTATGAAGCCTCCAGTGATTGTAAGTGTAGATTCATCCAGAAACCATTCTGACATTTGATTATTGACTTCTTCAACTTCAACTTGTGATTGTTGATATGTGTCTGTGATAATAGTTGTATTTATATTGTAAGACCCATCTTTAACTAGTGTTTCATCTTCATAAAAAGTTAATATAAAATTGAAGTTAGATCCTGTAGATATGAGCGTAAAATCACTTGCGTTATTCTGTGTGTTTTCTTCGTAATTAAATTCTTCAATTGAGGACGTTAATGACCAAGTGCCAATAAGATTTTCTTGATTGATGTCATCATCATTATTAGAGCAAGATATGGAAATGAAAGCTGTAAAAATTAATAGTGTGATGATTGATTTAAAATGTTTCATTGTAGATTGATTGATTAAGTTGGTCAAAAGTAGTTTTAGTTCACCCTTGTAAGAATAACGGTGCTTTCTCCTTCAAAATTATAATCAACTCCTTCTGGGAAACCTGAAATTTCACTATTTCCAAGATCTGTTGTAAGTACTAAAGTTGTTTCGTTTAAAACTGTTATTGTAGAAGTGCCAGGGTTGATATCATCTGAAATAATCTGATTATCCGTTTGAAAAGTAATGAATCCTGTAAAACTCATTTGGTCGCCATTTACACTCCAGTTTCCAGTTGTATTAATGTCTTCAAAACTTGTAGTCTGAGTTATTTCTGAGCCATTCGTAGATGATGTGACTGTGTAATCATAAGAGCCATTTGCTATAAGCGAGCTGTCGTCATTAAAAGTAATAGTATAGTTAAAGTTTGAACCTGTACCGTAAGAAGTTGATGTGGCAGTCTGACCTTCGACTGTAAGATCTAGTGTGGTGTTATTTTCTAAAGAGGTAATCTCCCATTCTCCCACTATAAGGGTTGTGTTTACGTCGTTTATTTCATCATCTGTTGAGCAAGATGTAAATGTAATTGTAAGAATGACGAGTGTAATGATTGATTTAAAATGTTTCATTGCTTTTTGATTGATTATTAATATGAAGGCGAATCTACTTTTTAAAATACTCAAAAACAATTTTTTGTAGGAAATCACTTTTATTTTGATGTTTTATAAGTAATGTTAGTAGCGTGAGTTCTAAGTTATTTATTTTTAAAAGCGTTTTTCATTTTTGAGCTTAAAAAAACACAATTAGCGATTGTAAATCACAAGATAAATAGTATATTTGCACCCGCTTAAACTGAGAGGTTTAGGCTTTTATTAGTGTAATAACAATATTTAATTAATCGCTATGTACGCAATTGTAGAGATAGCAGGGCAGCAATTTAAAGTTG
>ENA-ORXC01000535-ORXC01000535.1-marine-metagenome-genome-assembly--contig:-NODE-535-length-26211-cov-3.916660_pt1 | contig 26211 bp, 25 predicted proteins | sample MGYA00237865_ERZ511478 | MGnify/ENA metagenome assembly ERZ511478
GGGAGATAGCCTCCTGTTAACCCTGATCGGGTGATGCTGGCCGCGCATAGCGAGGATGACCCGATGTTCGATACGCCCGATTTCGACGACCACGAGGAGGTGGTCGGCGTTTCCTGCCCGCGCTCCGGCCTGAAGGCGGTGATCGCGATCCATTCCACCGCGCTGGGACCGGCGCTGGGCGGCATCCGGTGCTGGTCCTACGACAGCGGGGCGGCGGCGATTCGCGATGCGCTGCGGCTGTCCCGGGGCATGACCTACAAGAATGCGCTCGCGGGGCTGGATCTGGGGGGTGGGAAATCCGTGATCCTGGGCGATCCGAGGACGGCCCGCTCGCCCGACGCGCTGCACGCCTTCGCCCGGGCCGTCGACCGGCTCGACGGCCGCTATATCGGGGCCGAGGATGTGGGCATGACGGTCGCGGATATCGACCTGATGCGCGACGTCACGCCCCATGTGGCGGGGACGAGCTGGGGGGCTTCCGCCAGCGGCGACCCCTCGCCCCACACCGCCGAGGGGGTGTTTCTGGCGCTGAGGGCTTCCGTAAAGGCGAAGACCGGCTCCGACGACCTGACCGGCGCGCGGATCGGGGTGATGGGGCTGGGGTCGGTGGGCTGGAAGCTGGCCGAGAAGCTGCGCGGGGCGGGGGCCGATCTGGTGATCGCCGATATCAACGTGCCGCGCACCGTGCGGGCGGCGGCGCAACTGGATGCCGCCATCGTCGACCCGGCGCGCCTGCCCTTCGAACCGATGGACGTCTTCGCCCCCTGCGCCCTGGGCGGCGTGCTGACCCGGGACTTCGCCGAGAGCGCGCCGGTGGCCATCATCTGCGGCGCGGCGAACAACCAACTGGCGACCCCGGACGTGGACGCGGCGCTGTGGGATGCGGGCAAGCTGTACGCCCCCGACTACCTGGTGAATGCGGGCGGCGTCATCAACGTGGCGGCGGAGGCGGGCGGCGAATACGACGCCTACCGCGTCGCGCTCAAGGTCCGCGAGATCGGCGAGACGACGACGGCGGTGATCGAGACGGCCCGCAGCGAGAACCGCCCGACGGGGGCGGTCGCCGACGCCATGGCCCTCGCGCGGATCGAGGGGGCGGGGGTGGAGAAGAAGCGGGCTTAGGATGGATTTACCACTCTGCCCAGGGCGCAAGACCCGGGGTCTCGATGGTCAGTACACTACTCGGCGAGGCCCCGGATCGCTGTCCGGAGCCGAGTGGTTCTTGTGACGCAAGCTGCAATCAATACCCCAGCGCGCAGCCGTCCTTGCGCGGGTCCGACCCGCCGATCAGGCATCCGGTTTCCGGGTCGATCACGATGATCTGCCCGCCGCCGATCGCCCCTTCCGCAAGCTGCGCGTCGTGGCCCATCGCGCCCAGCATGTTCAGGGCCGACGTGGAATACCCCCGCTCCACCGACAGCACCCCGCCCTGATAGAAGCTGCGCGGGGCGTCCATCGCCTCCTGCGGGTCCATGCCGTAATCCACCAGATTGCTGACGAGACGCGCATGCCCGTTCGACTGGTACGGCCCGCCCATCACGCCGAAGCTGGCGAAGGGTTTCCCGTTTCGGGCCATCATTCCCGGAATGATCGTGTGCATGGGACGCTTGCCGCCCTTCAACTCGTTCGGATGCCCCGCGCGCAGGGTGAAGCCCGCCCCCCGGCTCTGCAAATTGATGCCGTAGCGGGGGGAGACGATGCGCGAGCCGAAATCGTGGAAGACCGAGTAGATCAGCGAGACCATCGTGCGCTCGGCATCCACGACGGTGATGTAGATGGTGTCCTTGTGCTCGGCACCATCGGCCCCGATGGCCGCGCCGATCGCATGGAGGTCGGCGACTCCCTCCAGAAGATCGGGGCTTGCGGCCATCGGGTCAATCCTGTCTTGCAACGCTTGTACCACTTCATCCGACAACAGATGAGCGAGCCGCGCCCCGGCCCCCGGCACATCCGGATCGGCAACCAGACGGTCGCGGGCGTCATAGGCAAGGCGCGCGGCTTCGGCCTCGATATGCGCGCGCTCGGGGCCGTGGGGGTCCAGTTCGTCCAGTTCGAACCCCTCCAGTATCCGCGCCATCAGGATGGCGGCGACGCCCTGGCCGTTCGGGGGCAGTTCGATCAGTTCGGTGCCGTGATAGGTGCCGGAGACCGGCTCGACCCAGGTGGCGCGGGTCGCGGCGAAATCGGCCATCGTGTGATGCCCGCCCCGCGCCGAGAGGGCCGCGACCATATCCTCCGCTACCGGCCCTTCATAGAACCCGGCGCGCCCTTCCCGGGCGATGATCTCCAGCGCGTCGGCCTTGGCGGGATAGGCGAAGATCTCGCCCGTGCGCGGCGCGCGCTCGCCCTCCACCAGAAAATGCCGGGCCGCGTCGCCCTTGAGCTTCGACGCATAGGCGGCCCAGTCGGCGGCGGCGCGGGGGGCGACGGGGTGCCCCTCGCGGGCCAGTCTGATCGACGGCGCGAGTGCCCTGTCCCACCCGTATGTGCCGAATTCGGACAACAGCGCGTCGAAAGCGTCGATCGCCCCCGGCACCGTGACCGCATGGGCGCTTTCCGGGTCGACAGCATCCAGCCCCTGTGCGCGCAGCGTGTCGGCATTCAGCGAAAACGGCGCGCGGCCCGATCCGTTCAGCCCCCGGGGCCGCGCCTCGCCATCCTTCCACACCAGCGCGAAGGCATCGCCCCCGATGCCGGTCATCGCCGGTTCCAGCAGGCCCAGCGTTAGCGCGGCGGTCACGGCGGCATCCACGGCATTGCCCCCGCCCCGCATCACGTTTACCGCACATTCGACGGCGAGGGGGTGCGAGGTGGCGCACATGGCGCTGCGTGCCAGAACGGGCGAGCGGCCGGGAAGCTGAAAATCGCGCATGGCGGGAGCCTTTCGGGTAAGATATCTCCCCCGACTTGCCACAGCCCCGCAGGCGTGACAACGGGCGCGGCGCGGGGCAATGATCGAAAGGGGGTACGAGACAGGAGCCTGTACGAACGATCCGGGTACGGTGCGATTTACATCGTTTCGAGTTGCTTTTTCTTTATATACTCGCATTTGGTGCATATAAATAGAACAAAACAAGATTTGACAGCAGATCAATTGGAACATTAGATGAACACATAGTTAAACGAGTCGATTCTCATCAGGAGCAGCCCTCATGTCGAACCCTGTCCTCAACACCGTCCACACACCCCTCCAGCGGAAGGGTGGTAATCTCGGGTTGCTCTGCATCGCGGGGGCGACCGTCGTGATGATGATCGCCGGTCTCAGCGCGCCGAGTGCCGCCCCGGCGGGCATCGCCTCCCCCGCGCCGATCTTCGCCCAGAACCGGGCCAACCCGCCCGTGCGCCAGATCCACGACCGGGGACATCTGCGCAGGCTGTCGGGCGTCGCGTTTCCGGCCCTGCCCCCGCCCCCCGTCAATATCGCCGCGCTCCCCCTGCCGGAGCGCGCCCGCTATGCCGCGCAGATCGGCGAGAATTACGGGGTTCCGCGCGAGATCTTCGCCGCGATGGTCATGACGGAAAGCAACTTCAACACGACCGCGCGCTCGCATGTCGGGGCCATCGGAATGACGCAACTGATGCCCGCGACGGCGCGCGAGATCGGCGTCGACCCCCACGATCCGCAGCAGAATCTGGAGGGCGGGGCGCAGTATCTGCGTCAGCAATACGATCGGTTCGGGGAGTGGCCGCTGGCGCTGGCGGCGTATAATTCAGGGCCGACGCGCGTGGCACGGCTGGGGCGCATTCCGCATATCCGCGAGACTCAGGACTATGTGCAGAAGGTGCTGATTCGCGCCGACGTCATGCGGGGGCGAATCTGAGGTCGGAGGTCGGGACATCGACGAGCGGAAATTGGGGAAAGCCCGCCCGTCGATTGTCTTCGTGGTCGTTGGCGACGACTGTGACGATTGGCGGTTCGGGTGAAACGCCGCTCGCTTCGAAAATGCCTCGGGCAGGGGGGAACCCGCCCGAAGCGGTGGTATCAATAGCCGATGGACGGCACTCCGAGGGTGGCCGGCGCGGCATTATAGGTGGCGATGCCTCCGCCCAGCGACTGGGCGGACGGCTGCACGACCTGGAACGAACCGCCCATCGAGGGGGCCTGGCTAGACTGCTGCAGCGGCGCGGAAACCGTACCGTACCCGGTATCGACCGACAGCCCGGCGGCGGGATCGAACGCGGTGTTCATCGCGGGGGCCGTCAGGTCGTAGGTGGTGCCGGAGGCCTGAACGGGCTGGACCGTTCCCTGCATCGGCATGCTGTTCCCATAGCTCTGCGCGGGCGTCGCGGAGACCTCGACCCACTGGGTCGACGGTGCCGTCGCGACGGTATTGCCCAGGGTATAGGTGCTGCTCTGCATCGCCGGCGCGCTCATCGTGTAGGAGGGCGCGGAAGCCTGCACTACCGTCCCGAGTGTCGGCACGTTCGTGCTGTAGGATGGTGCACTTGCCGTGAACGATGGGGCGCTGGTGCTGTAGGATGGTGCACTTGCCGTGAACGATGGGGCGCTGGTGCTGTAGGACGGCGCGCTTGCGGTGAACGATGGCGCGCTGGTCGTGTAGGACGGTGCGGCGCTCGTGTAGCTGGGGACCACGGTGCCGTAATTCGCGGGTGTCGGCTGATAGACGTTCGCGCTCGGCACGCTGACATAACCCGATTGCGCGCTTGGCATCTGCGGCATGGTCAGCGCGCTGTTGAGGGCCGCCATCGGGTTCGGGACCGTGATCGTCGGGGCGGTAGAACACCCGGCCAGCAGAGCGGCGGTCGTGAGAAAGGCGAGGCTCTTGCGGTAGGAAACGGTCATCGGGTCGTCCTTCTTGTGTGGTCGTGCGGGCATCGCCCGACTGGATTTCATGGTCTGCGCGGTGCATGTGTCGCAAAATGCGACTCGCTTTGAGGTACGTTGTAAGTCTGTCGGGGCATTCGTCGACGAATACCCCGTCAACTTCCCGTTGTCTGAACCGTTCCGTCTCTCATCCGCGCCATCATGGTTAAGATTATACAAATCGCGTGCCATATTGACGAGCAATGCTGCTCCGATCGCGCAAGACACGAAAAAACGCCCCGCCGTGATGGCGGAGCGTTCGGGGTGTCGGGACAGAATGGCCCGGCGCGACGACCGATGCCGTCCGGGTCAGATGCAGGCGTCGTTCAGAGCGCCATGGCCTGCGGGCGCATGTCCGCCTTGTCGATTCCGGCCACGCGGACGGGTTTCTTCATCGCGTCGCGGCGGAACGGCTCGCCCAGTTCCTGATTGAGGACGCATTCGATGAAGGTGTTGACGCCATCCTCCATCTGCTCCTTCACGGCAACGCGCAGGGCGTCGGTCAGCTCGTCCATCGACGTGACCTGCACGCCCTTCAGTCCGCACCCCTCGGCGATCTTCGCATATTCGACACCCAGATTGAGTTCGGTTCCGACGAAATTGTCGTCGAACCACAGGGTGGAGTTGCGCTTCTCCGCGCCCCACTGGTAGTTGCGGAAGATGACCATCGTGATCGGGGGCCAGTCGTTGCGCCCGCAGGCCGTCATCTCGTTCATCGAGATGCCGAACGCCCCGTCCCCGGCAAAGCCGATGACCGGCAGGTCGGGGCGCCCGATCTTGGCCCCCAGAATAGCGGGCAGGCCGTAGCCGCAGGGACCGAACAGGCCCGGCGACAGATAGCGGCGGCCGCTCTCGAACATCGGGTAGGCATTGCCGATGGCGCAGTTGTTGCCGATATCGGTCGAGATGATCGCGTTCTCGGGCATCGCGGCCTGGATCGCGCGCCACGCCATGCGAGGCGACATGCGCTTGGGCTGATCGGCGCGAGCGCGCTCGTTCCAGGAGGTGCCGGGATCGTCATCCTCGTGGTCCATCGAGGACAGTTCCTGCGCCCAGCGCGATTTCGTGTCCGAGATCAGGTTCTTGCGATCCGCCCGGCCTGCATCGCCGGCGGTCGGGGCCAGCTTGGCGAGGATCTGTTCGGCCACCGCCTTCGCATCGCCCTGAATCCCCACCGCGACCTTCTTCGTCAGGCCGATGCGGTCGGAATTGATGTCGACCTGGATGATCTTGGCGTCCTTGGGCCAGTAGTCGATGCCGTAGCCGGGCAGGGTCGAGAACGGGTTCAGCCGCGTGCCGAGCGCGAGGATCACGTCGGCCTTCGACACCAGTTCCATCGCCGCCTTCGACCCGTTATAGCCCAGCGGCCCGACGGACAGGGGGTGCGAGCCGGGGAAGGCGTCGTTGTGCTGGTAGTTGCACGCGACGGGGGCGTCCAGCTTCTCGGCCAGATCCTTCGAGGCATCGATCGCGCCGCCGATGATGACGCCCGCGCCGTTCAGGATCATGGGGAACTTCGCGCCGGACAGTAGCTTCGCCGCTTCGGAGATCGCCTGCTCGCCGCCGCTGGGCAGTTCGAGGCGCACGATCTGGGGCAGGTCGATGTCGATCACCTGCGTCCAGTAATCACGCGGCACGTTGATCTGGGCGGGGGCGCAGCCGCGCCATGCCTTCTCGATCACGCGGTTGAGCACTTCGGCCATGCGGGAGGGGTCGCGCACTTCTTCCTGATAGCAGACCATGTCCTCGAACAGCTTCATCTGCTCGATTTCCTGGAAACCGCCCTGGCCGATGGTCTTGTTCGCCGCCTGCGGGGTGACCAGCAGCATGGGGGTGTGGTTCCAGTAGGCGGTCTTGATCGGCGTGACGAAGTTGGTGATGCCGGGGCCGTTCTGGGCGATGGCCATGGCCATCTTGCCGGTCGCGCGGGTGTAGCCGTCGGCGATCATCCCGGCATTGGTTTCGTGGGCGCAGTCCCAGAAGTTGATTCCCGCAGCGGGGAACAGGTCGGAAATCGGCATCATGGCCGACCCGATGATTCCGAAGGCGTGTTCGATCCCGTGCATCTGGAGGACTTTGACAAAGGCCTCTTCGGTCGTCATTTTCATCGGTATACCCCTCAAATGGCCCGCAGGGCCGCGCATTGCGAACAGGACGGAAGCCCGGAGATCCGGGATTTCGACTGGGTTAACCCAGATTTGCGGAAAAATCGAGACTTAAGTTATCAATTTCGAGTTTCGTGCGCTGTCGAGTCTCTTTCATCCCGCGATCCGGTCATAGCGCCAGACGGGACAGCTTCTGGAGCCAAATACCCGCCCTGCGGCGATGCGTCCGCCTGGCCGTATCGCCGCTTGAAATAAGGGCGGCGGATATGTTTCATGCCGCGCGTGAAATCCATCTTTCGAGAAGACCCATCGAACTGCGGGAGACGAACCCATGGTATCCGCGAGCACGCTGAACGTTCCAACCCCCGAATCCGCCACCGCGCTCCTCTCGCGCTATCTGAGGGAGGAAGGCCTGAGCGCAGACAGTCTGATGCGCGCCGTCGACCTGATCCAGCAGCGGACGGAGGTGTTCCTGGACGATGCGCTGGCCGAGACGGAGCAGAATGCGGGGTTTCGCTCGGCCTGTTCGGCGGGGTGCGGGTTCTGTTGTCACACGATGGTCAGCGTGTCGCCGCCCGAGGCGTTCTTCATCGCCCGGCATATCGAGACGGCCTTCGAGCCGGAGGCAGGCGCGGCCCTCAGACAGCGTGTCCTCGCTTCCGTCGAGCGCACCCGGGGCATGGACGGGGCGCAGCGGTACGTGGCGCGCGAGGCGTGTCCGTTCCTGCGGGACGAGGACTGGTATTGCGGGCTGCACACCGCGCGCCCGCTGGTGTGCCGGGCGATGCATTCGGGGTCGCTGCCCGCCTGCAAGACCGCCTACGACACCCGTGACGCGATGGTGCCGACCCATACGATGGCGGTCTTCTTCGAGAATACCAAGGCGTACATGTCCGCCTATATCTCGGCCCTGCGCCCGCACGGGATAAAGGTGTATCCGGTCGAGTTGTCGCAATCCCTCGCCGTGATCTGGCGCGAGGAAGGGGCGATGGAGCGCTGGCTGGGCGGGGAGGATCTGTTCGCCCCCGCCCGCATCGAAACGCGGGAAACCGTGCGCGAGGTCCGGCGCGGATAGCCCCGCTCCCGACCGGCGGGAGCGGGAGCGGGTTCACGCCTCGGCGCGCACCTTGTCCTCGATCGCGTCGAGTTCCGAGCCGTGGCCCAGCCCGTCGGCGGCATGGGCGAATTCGTGGCCGACGATCCCCTGGAAACGGTCGTTGTTCCCGGCGCTGATATTGTTGAGGTTCAGGAACACCCGGCCCCCGCCGCCCCAACTGGTATTGTCGCCCCGGCGTCCGAGCGTGACCGTCAGCTTGTCGGCCCCCGCCCCGTCGATGCTGTCGCGGAAGGTGGGGCTGACATCGTACATGCGTTGCAGTTCCTTGGCCGCCGCATCGACTTCCGCAGCCGAGGCCGACCCGTCGCTGCCGATGGTCATGGTCTTGTCGCCCAGGGCGACCTCGCGGACGTTCTTTGTCGGGTCGGGTATCTTGTCGGAGGGTCCCTGGGTTCCGCCCAGCGGGCCGCTCGCCCCCTCGACCGGCCGCAAGGTACCGTCCGAACCGATGCTGGAGGCTCCGCGAGACTTGCCGCAGCCTTTGCAGGACATCGCCTCGACGAGTTGCGATAGCTGCTGGATCAGCTCCTTCATCTGCTTCATGATCGTCGTCAGGCTCTGGATCATGCTGGACGTGTCGGTGGTCTGGCCACCCGATGCCTTGGCGCTCTCGCTCTGCATCGCCTGCGCGAACTTGTCGCCGGCAGATATGTCGGCAGCCTTGCCGCCCATATTCATTCCTTGATCCAGTCGCATCGACTTCCTCCAGTTTTTGTTCTAAATTGGTACAATGTAGGAGTGTCGTCACCATGTATTCCCGCGTATTGCAAGTTGTTGTTTCAAATTGAGCCATAATATCTTGCTATTCACGTATGATGTTCTGCTTAAGGTGTATCCATCTACGTAGATGTATTATCCAAGTTGTTTTTCCGCAGGGATAATCAGTGCACCCGGTTTTATCCGCCCCCGGTTGATTCGAAGGGCGTGTCTTCGGGGCGCGAACGGGAAAGCGTCTCCGCCGATCTTCACGCTGCACGGGTCGCTCTGCGACCCGGAGACACGATCCCGGTGACGGAAACGGGCAGATGCCCAAGCGAATCGAAAATTGACTCGGGGATACGGCAACCCTAGTCTCTAATTGCTGTGACTATCCGTTTATTCAATCAGGAGTCTCGTCATGACCTGGACTGCACCGAAGATCGAAGAAGTGACCTGCGGCATGGAAATCAACATGTACTTCCCCGCCGAAGGTGAAGAAACGCTGTTCTGAGACCGTCTCGGACCGCGACTGATCGAGCGCGTCTCCTGCAATGCCGGGGGGCGCGTTCTTTCGTTCGGGGTGCCGCGTTCTTTCGTTCAGGGTGCGGGGACCGCAGCGGAGCGATTTTCGGGGGGATACTGCCATGTCGACGGGAGCGATGAGCGCCGGGGCGCTCGATGCCGCACGGGGAACCGGGCCGCAGACGCGCGATGCCTTCGAGGCGCGGTTGCGGGCCATCGGGGCCGCGCGCTACCACGACAAGCATCCCTTCCATGATCGTCTGCATTCCGGCCAATGCAGCCCCGCGCAGGTGCGGGCCTGGGTCATCAACCGCTATTACTACCAGAGCCGCATTCCCATGAAGGACGCCGCGTTCATGTCGCGCATCGCCGACCCGGCCCTGCGCCGGGCGTGGCGCTCGCGGATCGAGGATCACGACGGGACCAACGAACACGACGGCGGCATCGCCCGCTGGCTGCGTCTGGCCGAAGCGGTGGGGCTGGACCCTGCCTATGTCGCCTCCGAACGCGGGATCATGGCGGCGACGACGTTCGCGGTCGATGCCTATGTGCGCTTCGTGCGCGAGATGCCGATGCTGGACGCGGTCGCTTCCTCCCTGACCGAACTCTTCGCGCCGAAGATCCATTCGCAGCGGATCGCGGGGCTGCTGAAGCATTACGACTTCGCAGACGAGGCGAGCCTCGCCTATTTCTCGACCCGCCTGACGCAGGCCCCGAAGGACGTGGCGTTCGGGCTGGCCTATGTGCTCGACCATGCGGATACGCTGGAGAAGCAGGACGCGGCGGCGGCGGCGCTGACCTTCAAGACGGATGTGCTGTGGGCGCAGCTCGATGCGCTGTATTCCGCCTATGTCGAGCCGGGGCGCATTCCGCCGGGGGCGTGGACGCCGGATCAGGGGTTGCTCGCATGACCATGGAGGAGGGCGGCTGCCCCCGTCTGCTGAGCGGGGTCCGCACCAAATACGATGGTGTGCGCGGCAATTGGGTGTTGCTCGCCCCCGAACGGGCCATCAAGCTGGACGAGATCGGGGCCGTGATTCTGGCCGAGACGGATGGCGAGCGCACGCTGGGCGGCATCCTTGACGCCCTCGCCGCGAAATACAACGCGCCGCGCGAGCAGATTGCGGGGGATGTGGTCAAGTTTCTCGCCTCGTTGCGCGACCGGCGCATGCTGGAGGTGACGTGATGGATGCGCCGACCCCCGAACCCGAGATCACCTACGGTCCCCCGATCGCCATGCTGGCGGAAGTGACGCATCGCTGCCCGCTGTCCTGCCCCTATTGCTCGAACCCGCTGGAACTGACAAAGCGTGACGGGGAACTGCCGACCGAAATCTGGGTCGACGTGTTCCGGCAGGCCGCCGAACTGGGCGTGTTGCAGATGCACCTGTCCGGGGGCGAGCCTGCCTCGCGCCGGGATCTGGAGGATCTGGTGGCGGCCTGCCGCGCGCATGACCTCTATTCCAACCTCATCACCTCCGGCATCGGCCTGACCGAGAAGCGGCTGGCGGGTCTGAAGGAACGCGGGCTGGATCACGTGCAATTGTCGTTGCAGGGCGTCGATGCCGAGATGGCGGATCTGATCGGCGGCTACAGGGGCGGCTTCTCGCGCAAGATGGATGTCGCGGGGTGGACGACGGCGCTGGATCTGCCGCTGACGCTAAATGCTGTGGTGCATGAGAAAAACATCGACCGCCTGCCCGAAACCATTGACCTCGCCGTCCGGATGGGCGCGCGGCGGCTGGAGGTGGCCACGGTGCAGTTCCACGGCTGGGCCGACAGGAACCGCGCCGCCCTGATGCCCACCCGCGAGCAGGCCAAGCTGTGCGGACAGCGCGTGGCCGAGGCGCGCGAGCGGCTGAAGGGTGTGCTGGTCATCGACTACGTCCCCGCCGATCACCATGCGGATTACCCCAAACCCTGCATGGGCGGCTGGGGGTCGACGGGCCTCAACGTCGTGCCGGATGGCCGGGTCATGCCCTGCCACGCCGCCCATACCATCCCGCATCTGGTGTTCGAGAACGTGCGCGACACGCCGCTGGCGGATATCTGGTGGAAATCGAGCGCCTTCAACGCCTATCGCGGCTTCGATTGGATGCCCGAACCCTGCCGCTCCTGCGACCGCAAGGCCCGCGATTTCGGGGGGTGCCGGTGCCAGGCGATGGCGATGGCGGGGGATGCGGCGGCGACCGACCCGGTCTGCATCAAGTCGCCCCTGCACGCGCAGTTGCAGGCGGCGGCGCAGGCCGATGCGGAATCGGACGGCGCGCTGACCTACCGGACGATGCCGGGGTGAGAGCCGTCGGTATCGCCCGCTCTCTCCTGCCCCGGACCCCGATCCGGGGCCTTTCTCCGCTGCGAACAGGCCCCGGATCGGGGTCCGGGGCAGGGACACTTTTTCAGAACGGTCAGGGATAAAGGCCGTCGGTATCGTCCGCTCTACTCTTGCCCCGCACGTGCTGCTGGGCCTTTCTCCGCTGCGGACAGGCCCCGGATCGGGGTCCGGGGCAGGGGATATCTGCCGAAACGGTCGTCCTTGCCGAACCCGCATCACACCAGATTGTCCCGCAGGAAGATGTCGATGCGGATGCGTTCCTGTTCGGTATAGATCGGGGTGGCGTCGATCAGGCATTTCAGCACGCGGATGGCGCTGCGAGCCTCGTGTCCCGGGTCCTGCTGCAATACGGCGTCGAAATAGCCGTCGGTCAGGGCGCGCCGGGAATGGGGGGTCGCCTCGTGGGCGATGGTGCGGATCAGGCCCGGGGGTCCGAACCCGTGCAGTGCGGCGATGACCCCCTGCTTGCCGCCCCCGATGACGTAGACGCCCCGGATCGCCGGTTCGGATCGCAGGCGCGCGCCCAGTTCCCGGGCGGTGCGGGCATTGTCCTCGAAGCACTCGATCACGGGGGCGAGGTCGAGATGCGCGAATTCGGTGCGCAGCACCTGCTCGAACCCGAATCGCCGTTCCACATGGTCGCGCAGCAGGGTCGAGCCGAGCACGACCTGCACCAGCCCCGACGGCTCGCCGATGAAGCGCCCCAGCAGGCTGGCTGCCGTGCGCCCCGCCGCGACATTGTCGATCCCCACGAAATGACCACGGCGCGAGCCGGGAACATCCGAAATCAGCGTCACGACCTGGATACCGCGCGCGAGGGTGCGGTCGATGGCATCGCGCACGTTCGGCGCATCGGTGCCGATCACGGCCACCCCGTCCCACTCGTCCGGGGAGAGGCGGTCGAGTTCCTGCGCGAGGCCGGGGCCGTTGAGTTTGGGGATTTCGCGAATCTCCACGTGGGTGCGGGTGGCATCGGGTCCGTTCGCCGCCTCGCGGATGATGTCGGGCAGGGCGCGGATGAAGATGGAACCGGCATCGGGGATCAGGAAGATCAGGCGATAGAACTGCTCGCGCGACAGGGCCTCGGCGGCGGGGTCCTTGCGGTAGCCCAGGCGCTCGATGGCGGTGGTCACGCGGGTGATGGTCTGGGCGCGCACGCCGGGGCGGTGGTTGAGGACGCGGTCGACGGTGGCGAGGCTGACGCCGGCCTCGCGGGCCACGTCGCGGGTGGTGGCGCGGCGGTTCATCGGGCCGGTCCGGAGGAGACTTCCGGCGGATACCAGTAGCGCACGCTCGGTTCGCCCCGCTCGATCAGCACGAAATTGTTGGCGAAGACCTCGTAGGGATGGCTCCAGTCGCCATCGGACCAGCGCACCCGCACCCGCGCCCGTTCCGCCACGCCCATCCCCAGATGCACCCAGCCGATGCGCCCCGAGGCATGGCCCCCGCCGATTGCGACCCTGCGCTCCAGCGTGCGGTTGCCGATCCGGGCCGAGATGCGCGCGCCGACGGCATCGCGGTTGCCGCCCCCCTGCGCCAGTTCGACCATCAGCCAGTTGCCCAGCCGCCCCGCCTCGCTGCGCCCTGCATTGCGGAACACGGTGACGGGATCGCCCCGGTTGACCACCACCAGATCGAGCGCGCCGTCGAGGTTGAAATCCGCCACCGCCGCCCCGCGCCCCTTGCGGTCCAGCGCGATGCCCGCCGCGTCGCCGACCTCGACGAAGGTATCGTCCCACGATCCCAGCAGCAGGGTATCGGGGTCGAAGGCGGCGAAAGCGGGCATCGCCTCCACGTTGCCCTTCGCGATGTACAGATCCAGCAGGGCATCGTTGTTGAAATCGGCGAATTCGGCGTGCCAGCCGGTCGAGGGCCGGTGATCGCCCCCGGTATGCGGGCGATGGGCCGTCGCGCCGCGCGCATAGGCCAGATCGGTATAGGTCGGCCCATCCGTCTCCGCCTCCGCGTCGAGGGCCTGCAATTTCGTGTCGCCCATCGAGGTGATGGCGTATTCGGGGCGGCCATCGGCGTCCAGATCCGCCTCCGCGATGCCCATGCCCCAGATCTTCAGCCGCGCCCAGCCGTCGCCGCGCGTGTACCGGCGCGGGGCGCGGGTCGGGGGGATGCGCCAGAGTTGGTCCTCGCCCTCCAGATGATACTGGCGGTCATTGGTGATGCGCAGGGACGGCTCGCCCGAATTGTTCCAGTCGGTGAACAGCATCGAGAGGGCGCAATGGCCCGGGGTCAGGGCGAAGGGATCGGAGTAATCCGGCGCATCGCTGTCCGCATCGTCCCCCTGCGGGCGCAGCAGCACGCCGTCCTCGCACGTCCCCCAGGGCGAGCCGGGGGCCGAGCGGTCGACGTAGTTGCCGAAGGCGAGCGTCGGATGCGCCGCCCCGCGCTCCCATTGCGCCGCGAACGCGGTGGTCCAGGCCCGGCCCCCGTCGAAGCTCCAGCGCGTGTTCGCGGGGGTGAAACCGCACGCGCCATCCCCCCGCAACAGCATGTTGCGCCCCTCGCGCAGCACGACGAGGTCGCGGTGGCCGTCATCGTCGATATCCAGCGGGTAGAACCCGGTGACGCGGGTGCTCAGGCGGTCGTCCAGCCCGAGAGGGGCTTCCTTGAAAGCCAGCGCCCCGCCGGCATCGGAACGGTTGATATACAGCTTCGCCGGATTCGCCCCCCCCGCGATGGCCAGATCGGGCAACCGGTCCCCATTGCAGTCGAACGCCGCCGCGCCCCCGCCGACGAAGAACTCCCACGGCCCGCCATAGGTCTGGTCGATGCCCGACGCGGTTTCCTCGATCATGCGCGGGATATCCGCCGCCTGCGCCGGAACGGTCAACAGGGCCAGCAGCGCCAGCCCCCTCACGGCGCGACCGTCAGCGTGCGCAGATAGGCGATCACGTCGCCCCGGGCGGCCTCAGGCGCATCGGCATAGGCATCGCGCGCCTGCCGCCCCGCCCCGCCATGGGCGCGGATCACGGTATCCAGCGTGTCGAAATCGCCGCGATGGCCGTAGGGGGCGGTATCGGCCACGCCCCACAACTCGCCGGTCATGAAGACATCGGCGGCGACGAATCTCTGGGCGAGCAATTCGTTGCCGAGGGCGGCGACCTGTGCGTCAGCGATGCGATGGCGTTTCAGGTCGCCGAACAGCGGGATCAGCCAGCGCCCCGCGTCGTCCTGCGCAACCCCCGCCTCGCGCAGATACGCCGCCAGATCCACCGACAGCGCCGCACGCTCGTCCCCCCGCAGCGTCCCGGCCATGTCGTAGGGACCGGGATCGGCGAAGACGGCGTTTTCCAGCGGCAGGGCGGGGCGGTGGCAGGCGGCGCAGCCGAACGTCTCGAACCGCGCCGCGCCGCGCCGTGCCGCCGCGATCCAGTCGGGGTTCTCGGGGGTCATGGCGGTCGGCGCGGGCAGCATGGCCTGGAAGACGGTCAGCGCGGTGATATCGCCCTCGCCCAGTTCGTCCGCCACGCCGTCCTCGTCGTAATCATCGGCCCCGGTCCAGCGGGTGCCGTAACGCTCGGTCGCCTGCATCCCGTGATGGGCGTTGGCGGCATTGATGGTGAATTGCCGCAGCGAGGTCATCACGCCTTTCTGGCTGAAGGGCCGCACCACCAGATCGGGGTCGACCCCCTCGACCGCCCCGATATCGACCGACCCGTCTGGATGCGCCGTCAGGGTGCCGAACGCCACATCCTTGGCGCGCAGGGCCATATCGACCGGCGCATTCCCGGCCCGGGCCGCGCGCAGGGCCTCGCGGCGCTGGCCGTGCAGCGTGGCGGTCATCTCCCGGGCCAGCAATTCGATCAATCCGGCCCCGAACAGGTGATTCGTGCCGCGCTCGTTCGAGAATTGCGGGTCGGTGGTGTCGAAGTCGTGGCTGGAGAAGCCTTCCGACACGAAGGCATTGGCCGCGAAATCCCCGGCCCCGCCGACGCTCGGCTCGTTATGGCACGACGCGCAGGCCCCCGCATCGGGACCGGACAGGCGCTGCCACCCCTCCTGCGCCTCGCGCCGTCGCTTGGTCGGGATGATCGCCTGGGTCGCCATGGGGCGGCCCCGCCCGTCGCCGGTGGTGAACTTGCCGACGAACAACGCCTCGCCCCGTTCGCGCAGGGAGTGCAGCGGCAACTCCAGCGCCTCGGCCCGGGACAGGGGCGTGCCGACCACCCGCTCGCTCCACACGGGTTCCGCCGCGTGCAGGGCGGGGATGCCGAATATCAGGGCCAGCAGGGCGAGGGCGAGACGGCGTTGCATGGAGTTTTCCGAGTTTGATGTGAAATGAGGTTCGTACCTCAACAATTGATTGACATGCATCAGGCACCATGTCACCCCCTTTCGTCAGCCACGAGTTCTTAACGAGAAAACAGTCGCTCGGGCCAAAGGGAGACTCACAATGAAAAAACTATTCACGGTTGCCGCCACGGCAGCGATGATGATCGCCAGCCCGGCATTTGCGGATGTCACGGTCGGCGTGTCCTGGTCCAACTTCCAGGAAGAACGCTGGAAGACCGACGAGGCGGCCATCAAGGGCGCGCTGGAAAAGCTGGGCGCGGAATACATCTCCGCCGATGCGCAATCCTCCGCCGCCAAGCAGTTGTCGGATATCGAGGCGCTGATCGCCAACGGGGCCGACGCGCTGATCATCCTCGCACAGGATTCGGATGCCATCGGTCCGGCCGTGCAGAAGGCCGTGGACGAGGGCATCCCCGTGCTCGGCTACGACCGCCTGATCGAGAACGAGAATGCGTTCTACCTGACCTTCGACAACAAGGAAGTGGGCCGCATGCAGGCGCGCGCCGTGTTCGAGGCGCAGCCCACCGGCAACTACGTCTTCATCAAGGGGTCCGCCGCCGACCCGAACGCCGATTTCCTGCATTCCGGCCAGCTCGAAGTCGTCGGCGGGGCCATCAGTTCCGGTGACATCAAGAATGTCGGCGAAGCCTATACCGACGGCTGGCTGCCCGCGAATGCCCAGCGCAATATGGAACAGTTCCTGACCGCCAACGACAACGAGGTCGATGCGGTGATCGCGTCGAACGACGGCACCGCCAGCGGCGTCGTCGCGGCCCTCGCGGCGCAGGGCATGGACGGCTCGATCCCGGTTTCGGGGCAGGACGGCGACCATGCCGCCCTGAACCGCGTCGCCCTCGGCACCCAGACCGTCACGGTGTGGAAGGACGCGCGCGAACTGGGCAAGGCTGCGGGCACCATCGCGTTCCTGATGGCCAGCGGCGCGGACCAGTCCGACGTTCCCGGCACCGTCCAGTTCTCGGGCGGTCCCAAGGGCGTCGAGATGACCTCGATGTTCCTGAAGCCCTTCCCGATCACGAAGGACAATCTGGATGTCGTGATCGACGGCGGCTGGATCGCCAGGGACGCCGTCTGTCAGGGCGTCAAGGCCGGAACCGTCGCCGCCTGCGACTGATCTGACGTGGACGGCCTATCACTGGCCGTTGTGAAGCTCTCCTCTGCCCCGGGCGTAAGACCCGGGGCCTCGACGGTCAGCGCGCTATTCCGCGAGGCCCCGGGTCTTCGCCCGGGGCAGAGTGGTCTATCTGGAAGTTCCTGTGACACGGGCCGCAGATATGACCGCGCCATTACAGGCTCTGCGCGGCCTGCGCCCCGAACAATCTGGTGACACCCCATGGCAACCCCTCCTCCCAACCCGCTCAGGCGGTTCCTGGCGGCGACCGAGATCGATACCCGCATGCTGGGGATGATCGGCGCGCTGATCGCCATCTGGATCAGCCTGCACATCGCCTCCGGCGGCGTGTTCCTGACGCCCCGGAACCTGTGGAATCTCAGCGTTCAGGCGTCGTCCATCGCCGTGATGTCGACGGGCATGGTGCTCATCATCGTCACCCGGCATATCGACCTGTCGGCGGGGTCGGTGCTGGGCTTTACCGCGATGATGATGGGGGTGATGCAGGCCGAGTGGCTGCCCGGGATCATCGGCTACGACAACGGCATGACCTGGGTGATCGCGCTGTTCTTCGGCATGGGCATCGGGGCGCTGATCGGGGCGTTTCACGGCTATATCATCGCCTATATGGGCGTTCCCGCTTTCATCGTGACGCTGGGGGGATTGCTGGCATGGCGCGGAGCGGCGTGGTGGGTCACCTCGGGCCGCACGGTCGCGCCGATGGACGAGACGTTCCGGCTGTTCGGCGGCGGGACGATGGGATCTATCGGGGCGTTCTGGACCTGGGTGGTCGCGGGGGTCATCAGCCTCGCCATCCTCGTCTCGCTGATCCTGGCGCGCAGGCAGCGCAGCCGGTTCGGCTTTCCGAAGCGCCCGATCTGGGCGGAGTTGTTTCTGGCCCTTGCAGGATGCGGCATCGCGTTCGGGGCTGCGGCCATCGCCAATGCCTACCCGTGGCCCCGCCGCGTGACGGAGCGGTATGCGGAGGCGCAGGGCATTCCGATCCCCGAGGGCGGCTTGTACTACGTGCACGGATTCGCGGTGCCGGTGCTGATCGCGCTGGGCGTCGGGGTGATCATGACGCTGATCGCCACGCGCACCAAGTTCGGCCGCTACGTCTTCGCCATCGGGGGCAATCCGGAGGCGGCGGATCTGGCGGGCATCGACACGCGCATGGTGACGCTGAAGATCTTCGCGCTGATGGGCATCCTCTGCGCCATCGGGGCCGCCATCTCGACCGCGCGGCTGAATGCGGCGACGAATGCGCAGGGGACGCTGGACGAACTCTACGTCATCGCCGCCGCCGTCATCGGCGGCACGTCGCTGGGCGGCGGGGTCGGCACGATCATGGGCGCGATGATCGGCGCGCTGGTGATGCAATCGCTGCAATCGGGGATGGTGCTGATGGGCGTCGACACCCCGTTGCAGAGCATGGTCGTCGGCGCGGTGCTCGTCTTCGCCGTCTGGCTCGACACCCTGTATCGAAAGGGCAAGGCATGACACCGCTCGTCGAAATGAAGGATATCTCGATCTCGTTCGGCGGGGTCCACGCGGTCGAGGATGTCTCGGTCGACCTGTATCCCGGCGAAGTCGTCGCGCTGCTGGGCCATAACGGGGCCGGGAAATCGACGCTGATCAAGATCCTGTCCGGCGCGTACAAGCGCGACGCCGGCGAAATCCGCATCCGGGGCGAGGAGGCGACCATCGCCAACCCGCGCGACGCGAAATCCTACGGGATCGAGACGATCTATCAGACGCTGGCGCTGGCCGACAATGTCGACGCCGCCGCTAACCTGTTCCTGGGCCGCGAGATCATGACCCCCTGGGGGACGCTGGACGACGGCGCGATGGAGGCGGAGACCCGCAAGGTCATGGGCCGCCTGAACCCCAACTTCAAGCGGTTCAAGGAACCCGTGCGCGCCCTGTCCGGCGGTCAGCGCCAGTCGGTCGCCATCGCCCGCGCCCTGCTGTTCAACGCGAAGATCCTGATCATGGACGAGCCGACCGCCGCCCTCGGCCCGCAGGAAACCGCACAGGTCGCGGACCTGACGCAGCAGCTCAAGGGCGAGGATCTGGGCATCTTCCTGATCTCGCACGATATCGACGACGTGTTCGAACTCGCCGATCGTCTGGCCGTGATGAAGAACGGCAAGCTGGTGGGCAGTGCGAAAGTCACGGACGTGACGAAGGACGAGGTGCTCGGCATGATCATCCTCGGCAAGTGCCCGGATGGCGCGATCCCCGGCCCCGGTGCCGCCTCGGCGGAGGAACTGGCGGGAATCCTGCCGTGACATGGCTGGGCCTTGATCCGGGGACATCCTCGGTCAAGGCGCTGCTGGTGGGTGCGGATCGGGCCGTCATCGCCCGGGCCGGGGATCGCGATTGGATCAGGTCGCCGCCCCGATCGCGTCCTTCTGCATCGTTACCAACTCCCCGATGCCTTTTTCGGCCAACCGCATCAGCTCCGCGAACTGCGCCCGGTCGAAGACCTCGCCCTCGGCGCTCGCCTGCACTTCCACCAGACCGCCCGCGCCCGTCATGACGAAGTTGCCGTCGGCCCCGGCCACCGAATCCTCGGCATAGTCCAGATCCAGCACCGGCTGGCCCGCGTAGATGCCGCAGGAGATCGCGGCGACATGGTCGGTGATCGGCCATTCCTTGATATCGCCCGCCCGCTTCAGCGCCGCACAGGCCCGCCACAGCGCGACGAAGCCGCCCGTGATCGCCGCCGTGCGGGTGCCGCCATCGGCCTGGATCACGTCGCAATCGACGGTGATCTGCCGCTCGCCCAGGGCATGCAGGTCGACCGCCGCGCGCAGGGACCGCCCGATCAGGCGCTGGATCTCCTGCGTCCGCCCGCTCTGGCCGTTCTTCGCCTCGCGGCGCATGCGGGTATTGGTGGCGCGGGGCAGCATGCCGTATTCCGCCGTCACCCAGCCCTTGCCGGTGCCGCGCAGCCACGGCGGCGGGCGATCCTCGACGCTGGCGGTGCAAAGCACATGCGTATCGCCGAAGCGCACAAGGCACGATCCTTCGGCATGTTTGGTGCAGTCCGGCTCCAGCGACACCGCGCGCAGGGCGTCCCGGTCGCGTCCCGATGGGCGCATGGTCAATCCTCCAGAATGATTTTACGTCGTCCTAGCGGGTGCGAGTCCGTGCGTCCAGTGGCCCGGGGCTTCGCGGCTGCATTCGGCGCGGAATGGGTATAAGGAACGTCGTGTGCCTCCCTCCGGAACGAGATCCATGACCGAACACAGAAGACTGTCCGCCGCCGCCGACCCCGTGCTGGTGCTGGCCACCCACAACCCCGGCAAGCTGCGCGAGATCGAGGCGCTGGTCGCCCCCCACGGCTTCGCGGTCGAATCCGCCGGGGCGCTGGGCCTGCCCGAACCGATCGAGGACGGTACCACCTTCATCGAAAACGCGCGGATCAAGGCGCTGGCCGCCGCGCGGGGGTCCGGCAAACCGTCGCTGGCCGACGATTCCGGGCTGGCGGTCGATGCGCTGCACGGCGCGCCCGGCATCTTCTCGGCCCGCTGGGCGGGGGCGGAGAAGGATTTCGGCCTTGCCATCGACCGCGTGCGCCGCGAACTGGCCTGGCGCGGGGCGGGGGAGGGCGCGCGGGCGCATTTCATCTGCGCGCTGACGCTGGCCTGGCCGGATGGCCATTGCGAGGATTTCGAGGGGATCGCACGCGGCACGCTGAGTTTCGCGGCGCGGGGGGCGCATGGCTTCGGCTATGACCCGGTGTTCATCCCCGACGGTGACACGCGAACCTATGGCGAGATCGAACCCGGTGAAAAGCATGAAATCAGCCACCGGGCCGATGCGTTTCGCCAGCTTCAGGCTGCTTGTCTCGCATGACCGATAGTGAGGGCGGCTTCGGCCTCTACGTCCATTGGCCGTTCTGCGCCGCGAAATGCCCCTATTGCGATTTCAATTCCCATGTGCGCCGCGCGGTGGATCAGCCCCGCTGGCGCGCCGCCCTGATCCGCGCGCTGGAGAGCGAGGCCGCGCGGACCCCGGGCCGCCGGGTGGACAGCATCTTCTTCGGCGGCGGCACCCCGTCGCTGATGCCCCCCGAAACCGTCGCGGCGGTGATCGAGACGGCCTCGCGCCTCTGGACCCTGTCCCCCGATGTCGAGATCACGCTGGAGGCGAATCCGACCTCGGTGGAGGCAGGCCGCTTCCGCGCCTATGCCGAGGGCGGCGTGAACCGCGTGTCGATGGGGGTGCAGGCGCTGAACGATGCGGATCTCAAGGCGCTGGGCCGGATGCATTCCATCGCCGAGGCCCGCGCCGCCTTCGACATCGCACGCGGTGCCTTCGACCGGGTCAGCTTCGACCTGATCTACGCGCGCATGGGCCAGACGCCCGACGCATGGCGGGCCGAACTGCGCGAGGCGCTGGCGATGGCGGTCGATCACCTGTCGCTCTACCAGTTGACCATCGAGGGCGGCACGCGGTTTGCCGATCTCTACCGCCTCGGGCGGCTGCGCATCCCGGACGACGATGCGGCGGCGGCGATGTACGACGTGACGCAGGAAGAATGCGAGCGCGCGGGCCTGCCTGCCTACGAAGTCTCGAACCACGCCCGCCCGGGGGCCGAGAGCCGCCACAACCTCGTCTACTGGCGCTATGGCGATTATGTCGGGGTCGGGCCGGGGGCGCATGGGCGGCTGACCCTGCCCGGGTGCCGCATCGCCACCGAAACCCTGCTCGCCCCTGAGCCGTGGCTGGATGCCACCGACCGCGACGGCACCGGCATCACCCGCGAAACCCCGCTGACGGGCGAGGAACAGGCGAGCGAATATCTAATGATGTCGCTGCGCCTGGCGGAGGGGTCCGATACCGCCCGCTATGCGGCCCTCGGCGGCGTACCCCTGCGGGCCGATCGCATCGCGGAACTGGCGCAGGAGGACTTTCTGACATACTCCGGTAATATCTTACGTGCTACGGCCAAGGGCCGAATCCTCCTGAACGCCCTGCTCGGTCGATTACTGACCTGACCGCCGGCACTCCCTGCCGACCCAACTGCGAAAGGCTCGCCATGAGCACCAAGGACCGCACCTCGAAACTCCGCTCCGTCGAGGCCGATATCGCCAAGGTGAAGGTCATCGACCAGACGCCCCAGACGGAATCCGACGCCTATACGCTGGCCTTCCAGGATATCGACTTCCTGCGCCGCGACGACATGCGCCCGGTGCGGTTGCAGCTCGAATTGCTGAAGCCCGAAACGATCCTGAACGAGGCGGGCATCGCCTCGACCGTCGTGCTGTTCGGCGGCGCGCGCCTGCCCGAGCCGGGGGCCGAACCGTGGTCGTACCGGAACGAGGTGCAGCGCGAGAGCCTCAAGAAGAACTCCAAGTATTATGCCGAGGCCCGCAAGTTCGCCGAACGGGTCAGCCGCGAGGCGCTGAAGCATGACGGCAAGGAATACGTCGTCGTCACGGGGGGCGGCCCGGGCGTGATGGAGGCTGGCAATCGCGGCGCGGCGGATGCGGGCGCGCCCTCCATCGGCCTGAACATCGTGCTGCGGCAGGAACCCGTGCCGAACGAGTACATCACGCCGGAACTGTGCTTCAACTTCCACTATTTCGCGATCCGCAAGATGCACTTCCTGATGCGCGCCAAGGCCATCGCCGTGTTCCCGGGCGGTTTCGGCACCATGGACGAATTGTTCGAGACGCTGACCCTGATCCAGACCGAACGCATGGAGCGCCTGCCGATCCTGCTGTTCGGGGAAGCGTTCTGGCGCGGGATCATCAATTTCGAGGCGCTGGCCGACGAGGGCACCATCGCGCCGGAGGATCTGGACCTGTTCAGGTTCGTCGATACGGCGGAGGAGGGCTGGGCCATCATCGCGGACGCCTACGGGCTGGAGAAATAGGCCGTGCTGCTGGATACCCCCGTCTGCGATTTCGGCTGGAAAGCCCCGGACTTCACCCTGCGCGATCCCGACGGGGCCAGTCATTCCCTTGCGGATCATCTGGGCGGCAAGGGGTTGCTGGTGATGTTCCTCTGCAATCACTGCCCCTATGTCGTCGCGATTGCCGACCGTCTGGCCAGCGACACCGCGCTGTTGATGGGGGAGGGCGTCGGCGTCCTCGCCATCATGTCGAACGATTACCGCGCGGTCCCCGCCGATGCCCCCGCGCGGATGAAGGAATTCGCGGCCCATCACGGCTTCGCGTTTCCCTATCTGGTGGACGAGGACCAGTCGGTCGGGCGCGCCTGGGGCGCGGTCTGCACCCCCGATTTCTTCGGGCTCGACGGGACCGGTGGCTTGCAGTATCGCGGACGGCTGGACGATGCGAAAATGGGCGATCCGGCGGGGCGCACGCCCGAACTCGTGAACGCCATGCGGATGGTGGCCGAGACGGGGCAGGGACCGCGCGAGCAGACGCCGAGCATGGGATGCTCGATCAAGTGGCGGTGAGGGCCGGTAATCACCTGTCCCGGACCTGATCCGGGGCCTCTCTCCGCCCGAACAGGCTCCGGATCAAGTCCCGGGTCAGGGTGTGCCGACTACTCCGCCGCCACCGCGCCCGGATTGTTCGGATGCCCGGTCCATTCGCCGTGTTCGGCCACGACCACCTTACCGGTGCGTTCGTCGACCGTGCCGGGGGCGAGTTCCTCCATCGTGATGCAGTCCTCGACCGGGCAGACATTGACGCACAGGTTGCAGGCGACGCATTCGGCGTCGATCACCTCGAATTTCCGATCCGCCGACATCGAAATCGCCTGATGGGATGTATCCTCGCAGGCGGCGTAGCAGCGACCGCAGGAAATGCACGTGTCCTGGTCGATCCGCGCCTTGGTCACGTAGTTCAGGTTCAGGTGCTGCCAGTCGGTCACGTTCGGCACGGCCATGCCGCTGAAGGCCGCCGTATCGGCGTATCCCTTCTCGTCCATCCAGTCGGACAACCCGGTAATCATCTCCTCGACGATCCTGAAACCGTAGGTCATGGCGGCGGTACAGACCTGCACGTTGCCCGCGCCCAGCGCGAGGAACTCGGCGGCGTCGCGCCACGTCGTCACCCCGCCGATGCCGCTGATCGGCATCCCGCGCGTCTCGGCATCGCGGGCGATCTCGGCGACCATGTTCAGGGCGATGGGCTTGACGGCGGGGCCGCAATAGCCGCCGTGGCTGCCCTTGCCGTCGATGGTCGGTTCGGGGGCCATCAGGTCGAGATTCACGCTCGTGATGGAGGACACCGTATTGATGAGGCTGACCGCATCCGCGCCCCCCGCCTTGGCCGCGCGGGCCGGATAGCGCACGTCGGTGATGTTCGGCGTCAGCTTGACGATGACCGGCATCCGGGTCGCCGCCTTGCACCAGCGGGCGACCATCTCGATGTATTCGGGCACCTGTCCCACGGCGGCGCCCATGCCGCGCTCGGACATGCCGTGGGGACAGCCGAAGTTCAGCTCCACGCCGTCGGCCCCGGTGTCCTCGACCTGCGCGAGGATGTCGGTCCAGCAGACCTCCTCGCACGGCACCATCAGCGACACGACCATCGCGCGGTCCGGCCAGTCGCGCTTGACGGCCTTGATCTCGCGCAGGTTCGTCTCCAGCGGGCGGTCGGTGATCAGTTCGATATTGTTGATCCCCAGCACGCGCCGGTCGGCCCCGTGGATGACGCCGTAGCGCGGGCCGTTGACGTTGACGACATGCGGGTCCAGCCCCAGCGTTTTCCACACGACCCCGCCCCAGCCCGCCTCGAACGCGCGGCGGACATTGTATTCCTTGTCCGTCGGCGGGGCGGAGGCGAGCCAGAAAGGATTTGGCGATTTGATCCCGACGAAGTCGTTGCGCAGGTCAGCCATCGGTCGTCCCTTCCGTCGTCCCGGGCGTTGCGTCGGGTTCTGCGGCCCGCTCCAGTTCCGCCGCCTCCAGACGCGCGGTCGCGGCATCGCGGGTCTTTTCGTCGAACTCGTCGGGGTGGCGCAGGATCACGGCCTCGGCGGTCGCATCGGCCCGGTCGTTTGCGAGCAGCAATTCGGAGCCGTCGGAGGTCTTGGTCTTCACCGCGATATCCGCGAGCGTCTTGACGGTCCCCGCGCGGGTCAGCTTCTGCCGGGTCGGGGTCAGGCGGGTCGCCTTGCCGTTCTTCTCGGTCAGCACGGCCTCGATCGTGTGGATCGAGCGCCAGAAATCCTCGGTCACGGGGTCGTCATGCTCGTCGCCGGTCAGCACGTCGATCCGGCGGTCGAAGGCGGCCTCGGCCACCCGTTCCGACCCCATGCGCCGCGCGTTGAGCATCAGCGTATGCAGCTTGTCCGCCTCGTCCAGTTCCTCGATCCGGGCGAGGGCGGCGATTTCCTGCTGCTCGAACTTCGCGTCTTTTTTCCCTGCGGGATTCTTCACCGACTCAGACATCCACAACCATCCTGAACCCACCAAATATCATGCGTTTCGCGTCGAAGGGCATGTCGCGGCCCATCCGTTCGTCGGCCATCGCCTTCTGCATTCCGGCATCGGCGGCTTCTTTCGACGGCCATGTCATCCACGAGAAGACGACCGTCTCGTCCGCCGTGCACTGCACCGCCATCGGAAAGGACGTCACCTTTCCGGGCGGCACGTCGTCGCCCCAGCAATCGACCACCTGCAATGCGCCGTGATCCTTGAAGATCGCGGCCATTGCGCCGGATTTGGCGATATAGGACTCCCTGTCGGCGGTCGGGACGGGGATGACGGCTCCGTGTACGTAAGGCATCTCGATCTCCCTTCTCTCTTTCAGACTCGGGCGTCGGTTCAGGCCATCAGCGCCCGGTGGATGCTTTCGGCGGCGTCGCGCCCCTCGGCCACGGCGGTGACGGTCAGATCCTCGCCGCCGCCCGCGCAATCGCCCCCGGCCCAGACGCCCGGCAGGGACGTGCGCCCCTCGGTATCGACGCGCAGCCTGCCGCGTTCCAGGGCCAGCGCGGCGGCGGGGTCGGTGCCGTAGGTCTGGCCGATGGCGCGGAACACCTGATCCGCCGCCAACGTGAAGGTCTCGCCAGTGCCGCGCAGGGTATCGCCGGTGGTATCGGTATACTCGAATTCCACGCCCTCCGCCATGGCGCGTATCGGCATGGCATTGCAGATGAGGCGAACGCCCGCACTGGTTGCGTGGTCCTGCTCGTGGCGGCTGGCGCTCATGTCTTCCTGGCCCCGGCGATAGACGAT
>ENA-ORXC01000536-ORXC01000536.1-marine-metagenome-genome-assembly--contig:-NODE-536-length-26161-cov-3.504370_pt1 | contig 26161 bp, 19 predicted proteins | sample MGYA00237865_ERZ511478 | MGnify/ENA metagenome assembly ERZ511478
CATATAAGGCTAAACCGAAAAGTGTATGTGTAATTGAATCCATGTTGCACCTCCTGAGGTTCATTATAATCCTTAAAGGAAAATTTTAAAAAACTTAGATATGCATTGCAGGATTGCAAACTTTCCCCTATAAAGATAAGATTAAATTTATGAGGAATTTTGCCTTTAAACAGAAAGGAAATATGTAATGATGAAAAAATTAAAAGATGAAGTACAATCGCGAAGGACATTTGCGATTATTTCCCACCCGGATGCCGGGAAAACGACCCTTACGGAAAAGCTGTTGCTGTTCGGCGGCGCAATCCGTGATGCTGGTACGGTAAAAGCGAAGAAGACAGGGAAATTTGCGACGAGTGACTGGATGGAAATCGAGAAGCAGCGTGGAATATCCGTTACCTCCAGTGTGATGCAATTTGATTATGATAGTTTCAAGGTGAACATTCTTGACACACCAGGCCACCAGGATTTCTCTGAGGACACGTATAGAACGTTAACTGCGGTCGACAGCGCCGTGATGATCATAGACTCAGCAAAGGGTATCGAGGACCAGACTCTAAAGCTTTTCAAGGTTTGCCGCATGAGAGGGATTCCGATTTTCACCTTTATCAACAAGCTGGACCGCCAGGGGAAGGCACCTCTAGAGCTGCTGGCTGAATTGGAAGAGGTCCTTGGCATTGAATCTTATCCAATGAACTGGCCGATTGGCATGGGCAAGGAGTTCCTTGGGATCTATGACCGATTCAACAACCGGATTGAACAGTTCCGTGTAGATGAGGACAAACGCTTTGTGGCATTGAACGAAGAAGGAGAAATCGCCGGCGAGCATTCTTTGAAAGAATCGTCATTATATGACCAGACTTTAGAAGAAATCATGTTGTTGGATGAAGCGGGAAATGAATTTTCAAAAGAACGGATTGCCGATGGAACATTGACACCTGTATTTTTTGGCAGCGCCTTGACCACTTTTGGGGTTCAGACCTTCCTTGATTCCTATCTTCAATTTGCTCCTGAACCACAGCCAAGGAATTCGACAGCAGGAGAAATTGATCCGCAATCAGAGGAGTTTTCTGGTTTTATCTTTAAGATCCAGGCAAACATGAATCCGGCTCACCGTGACCGAATTGCCTTCCTCCGCATCTGCTCAGGTAAATTTGAGCGCGGCATGACCGTCCAGCTTAGCCGTACAGGTAAATCAATGAAACTTGCGCAATCTACTCAGTTCATGGCTGATGATCGCAGTACAGTTGAAGAAGCTGTAGCAGGTGACATCATCGGGCTTTACGACCCGGGCACATATCAGATTGGCGATACAATTGTTTCAGGCAAGGAAGGCTACCAGTATGAAAAGCTTCCACAATTCACCCCTGAACTTTTCGTCAGGGTATCCGCAAAGAACGTCATGAAACAGAAGCATTTCCATAAAGGAATCCAGCAGCTTGTCCAGGAGGGAGCCATTCAGCTATTCAAGACATTGAAGACGGAAGAATATCTTCTTGGGGCTGTCGGTCAGCTCCAATTCGAAGTATTCGAAGCAAGGATGCGCAACGAATATAATGTAGAAGTCCTGATGGAAAGACAGGGTTCCAAGATTGCCCGCTGGATCGAAGGCGACGACGTGAACGAAAACCTGTCCAGCTCAAGGAGCCTGCTTGTCACTGACCGTTATGATAAAAAAGTATTCTTATTCGAGAATGAATTTGCCTTAAGGTGGTTCCAGGATAAGAATCCGGAGGTAAAACTTTATAATCCAATGGATGCTTCATAATAAGTTGGGCCGGCATTGATCAATGCCGGCTCTTTTATATGGACCTGAATGTTCGAGAGATTTGAATCGGATAATAACTACGGGCTTTTAGAAAGCCAGGACTAACAAAGTTTCACTTTAGAAAGTATTATCTATTGACATTTTCCAAAACAGATACTATATTAATATTATTCTATGATGCTTTTATGCATAAAAGCGTTTAAGTGTAAAAGTTAAAATAAAAGGTGCCGGCAGAAATTAGTAGAATCCCCATGAGCAGCATAAAGAAACTGGATGGTTGCTGAAAATCCAGGCAATGGCTGATTTGAAATACACCTGTCATAGAAAGGCACTGTCAATTAAGTGGGCAGATATGATTGTTTGCCAATTAGGGTGGTACCGCGGAGCTCCTTCGTCCCTAGACGCATAGGAGCTTTTTGTATTTTACTACTAATTGGGGGAATCATCATGTTAAACCAAAGCCAATCTATCACGTTGAAGACTTCTGAAGCTGCTGCAGTTATATTATTGCTTCTGACGGGAATCGGTTATGGCATGATAAAACTTGAACTAATGCCGCACATTCCGGTCCTGACAGGAATCGGGTCTTTGATCATTTATGGATTGTTGAAAAAAATCAAGATGGCTGAGCTTGAACAAAGTATGGTGGACGGTGCCAAAGCGGGCCTTGGAGCTGTGATGATTTTTTTCTTTATTGGGATGCTTGTCAGCAGCTGGATTGCTGCCGGGACCATTCCAACTTTGATTTTTTTCGCATTTGAATTAGTGACTGGAAAGTGGTTTCATGCGATCGTCTTTATCGTTACATCTGTTGTTGGGTTAAGCATTGGCAGTTCACTGACTACATCAGCTGTAATAGGTGTAGCTTTCATCGCGGTAAGTGAAACGCTGGGATTCTCATTGGCAATCACTGCCGGGGCGGTAGTTTCAGGCGCCTTCCTTGGTGATAAAATGTCACCACTTTCAGATACAACAGTCCTGGCGTCTTCTACTGTAAAAGTAGATCTGTTTGAGCATATCAAAAATATGTCCTGGACAACGATACCTGCGTTCCTTATTTCACTTGTCATGTTTGCTGCCTTGTCGCCAGAATTAAGTTCAGCTGACTTCACAAAACTTGGGAGCTTGCAGAATACCCTTGTCGAGATGAATCTTGTACACTGGTACTCATTCATTCCGCTGCTCATCCTGGCGATTCTTGCACTGAAAAAAGTATCGTCAATACTGACACTTGGAGCAGGAACGCTTTCAGCGATGATCATCAGCTTAGTGGTTGTTGAGCAAAAGGAGTGGGGAACACTTCCGGGAATTTTATATACTGGTTATGTTTCTGATAGCGGGAACGAACAGCTAGATTCGCTGTTAAGCCGCGGCGGGCTCGAGAGTATGTTTTTTTCAGTGTCGCTTGTCCTTCTTGCCTTAAGCATGGGCGGATTGCTGTTCAAGCTTGGCGTACTTCCCGCTCTGTTGCAAGGACTTGCCGGCAGCCTGGAAAAAGTACCAGTTCTGATTGGGTCATCAGCTTTGTCTGCGATTGGGATCAACTTTTTGATCGGTGAGCAATACCTATCAATCCTTATAACAGGCAATACATTTGCAGGCCATTTCGAAAAAGCTGGCTTGCATCCAAAAAATCTTTCGCGTGTCCTTGAAGATGCCGGGACAGTACTCAATCCACTCGTTCCCTGGAGTGTGTGCGGCGTTTTCCTTAGCAGCGTCCTTGGAGTCAGCACAATGGATTATGTGCCATTTGCGTTCTTTTGTCTGCTTTCACCGGTATTGACACTGGCAGCAGGATTTACTGGAATAACCTTATCAAAGTCAGGGGAAAATGCGGTGGCATAGGCTGCCGCATTTTTTTGTTGCTTTACTAATGGTGATTATGTGCCCGAACTCGGTGTCAAAGCAGAAAACCGGTAACATAAAGAGGATTTATGTGCCCCAACTCGGTGTCAAAGCAGGAAACCGGTAACATAAACCGGATTTATGTGCCCGAACTCGCTCGCAAAGCAGAAGACCGGTAACAAAAACCGGATTTATGTGCCCGAAACACTAAAATAGCCAAGAGGGGGAGAACACGATCCTTAAGTTGTGAAAATTTATAGTGCCTTAAAGTTTCTTTAATTCTTTTGTTACTTTAAAATGAAAGGTATGCTTACGGGATGCAAGTGTTAAAAAATGTCCTTTTAAATTGCAGCTGGATAGTTGAATTATCCAGTGTGCTTCACTATATTTAGGATGGTAGAATAATAACCGTCCGGTCAGTCACTGTGTTTATCGCCGAAAGGAGTTAGCGTATGAAAATCAGCAATTTTTCGATCAGAAGGCCTGTTTTTACATTAGTGACCATGTTCCTGGTCCTGATACTAGGGGTTGTTTCATTGATGAGGATTCCTTTGAAACTGATCCCGGATATAAATCCTCCTGTTGGGGTAGTTGTCACCAATTACCAGGGAGCAAGTCCCGAGGAAGTTGTTGAAAAGGTGACGAAGCCACTTGAAGCGAATTTGGCTACGCTGCCGGGAATCAAGACAATGACGTCTACGTCACAGGAGGGCGCCAACCTAATCCTGATGCAGTTTTCCTGGACAACCAATATTGATGATATCCAGGATGAAGTCATCCAGAGGCTGGATATGACGCCGATTCCAGACGACGCGAATAAGCCGAGATTCATGAAGTTCGATCCGTCTCAATTTCCAGTCATCCAGCTATCATTAAGCTCTGGCCAGGATGAATCTGCGTTAAGGGAGCTGGCGGAAGAACTAGAATTGGAGCTCACCAAGGTTGAAGGGGTCGCAAGCGTCAACTTATCCGGTACATCAGTACGGGAAGTAAGGGTGGAGCTCGACCAGGAGAAGCTTAGAAGCTATAAACTGAGCCAGTCTGATATTGTTGACCTGATCAGGGCTAACGATGTATCAATGCCTGGTGATACGATTTTGACAGACGGCAAAGAACTGACGACAAGGATCATCAGTACCTTGGATTCATTAGATACATTAAAGAACCTGACAGTATTCAATAATCCCGTGACAAAGCAAAAGATCACATTGGAGGATGTTGGGAAAGTTGAACTGCAAAAACAGGATGATAATACAATCACGAGGACGAACCAGACTCCATCTGTCCTGCTGAGTGTCCTGCAGCAATCCGATGCCAATACTGCAGAAGTTTCTGAAGCTTTTCTAGAAGAGTTGGATACATTGCTTGAAAGGGATAAATACGCTGGGATAGAGTCGGAGGTACTCTTTGACCAGGGTGATTATATCAAAATGGCAATCGGCAATATTTCAAACTCCCTGATTGTCGGAGGATTGCTTGCGATGGCCGTGCTGTTTTTCTTCCTTAGAAATGTGAAGAGTCCGCTTATCATCGGGATCGCCATTCCGTATTCCGTCATCTTCACCTTCGTATTGATGTTCTTTGCTGATTTCACTTTGAATATCATGACCCTTGGCGGACTGGCACTCGGAATCGGAATGCTGGTGGATAATGCGATCGTTGTAATCGAAAATATATATCGCCATCTTTCAATGGGCAAGGATCCTAAAACAGCAGCCAGGGATGGTGCAAAGGAAGTTGGAGCGGCCATTACTGCCTCCACGTTGACGACTGTAGCAGTGTTTTTGCCGGTTGTATTCATTTCAGGTATCATCGGTGAGTTGTTTACAGAGTTTGCATTGACGATTTCATTCAGTTTGTTTGCTTCATTGGTGGTTGCGTTGACTGTTGTTCCAATGCTGGCCAGCAGGCTGTTGAAGGCTCCTAAGAAAAATCTTGAAACGAGAAGGCAGCGTTCAGGCTCAATGAGAGGGTTGGAAAAGTCGATCAGATGGGCGCTTCGCCATCGATTCATCGTTATTTTGGTAACTTTACTGATGCTTGCCGGAGGCGGTTATGGTGTGACAACTGTTGGTACCCAGTTTATTCCTCCCACGGATGAAGGATTCTTCAGCATCAGGGTGAACCTTGAAAATGGGGCGGCTCTCTCAGAAACTCAAAAAGTCATGGCAGCACTCGAAGATAAATTGAAGGATGAAGAAGATGTCGATGTATATGTGAGTTTGGTAGGCACGACACAAGAGGCTTCATTCAGAGGCACTACTAATGCAAATGTCGGTGAACTATACGTAAAGATGGATGAGCTTGAAGAACGGGAAATCAGTACTTTCCAGTTTGTCGATGATGTTAAAAAAGAATTGGAACAGGCTGCTGAGAATGCAAACAGAAGTGCTGAACTGAGTTTTAACATGCAGTCCACATCGGGATCCGCTCCGAATACCCTGACCTTCAATGTTCGCGATTCCAGTGAAAAACGACTTAATGAGTCAGTCGATCGAATTTATGATTCCTTGAGAGAACTTGATGATGTCAATGAGCTCACTACAAGCCAGAATGACACAGTCGAGGAAATCCAGATTACTGTGGACAGGGAAAAGGCACTGGCACAGGGACTGGCACCAGCGCAAATCGCCATGATTGTCAATAATGTAACTCGAGGGGATATGGCGACACAAATGTCTGGAGAAGATGGTGAAATTCTTGGTGTGTATGTAGAGTATGATAGTGAAGTAACCAAGAATATCGATCAGCTGAAACAGTTGTTGATCAAGAAGCCAGATGGTAACTATGTCACTCTAGGCCAGGTTGCAAATATTGAAACTGGCAGCGGTCCTGTAAAAGTTCAGCGAATCAATCAACAGGGTGCAGTTGAATTCACGATGAAATACAAATCCTCAACGAATCTTGGTGATATATCCAAGAAGGTGGATGAGAAGATAGATGAACTTGATTTACCAGAAGAAACAGAAGTCGTATTTAGCGGTGACAGAGAACTGCTCGAATCATCTATAGATGATCTTGTACTGGCTTTCTTTCTGGCTATCATCCTGATTTATCTCGTAATGGCTGCCCAGTTTGAGTCATTGAAATATCCATTTGTCATCATGTTCACGGTTCCGCTGATGGTAATTGGTGTCGCACTGGCGCTGACGGCAACGAGAACACCAGTAAGCTTGACGGTGGTTATTGGAATCATTGTGCTTGCAGGTATCGTAGTTAATAATGCAATTGTAATCGTCGACTATATCAACCAGAAGAAAGAGCGTGGTTTGATACCGCACGAAGCCATTGTCCTGTCGGTAAAAGACAGGGCACGGCCTATCCTGATGACAGCGCTGACGACGATTCTTGGGCTTCTCCCGCTTGCACTCGGCGTCGGAGAAGGAACTGAAATCAATCAGCCGATGGGAATCACAGTTATTGGCGGCTTGATCAGCAGTACATTCCTGACCCTGTTTGTCATTCCGGTAGTCTATAGTTTCTTTGATAAGGATTATCGCAGAAGGAATAAAATGTATGCTACCCCGGATGGGCATCTCGTTCCTGCCTACCTGCTGAAAGAACATACAGAATCAGATTATGAATCGGGAACGGAAGAGAGACCGGCTACCTTCCAAAGGGGAAAATACACTAAAGAAGAAATGGCTGGTATGTTAGAAGAACTCCTTCAACTCGTTAAAGAAGAAGAAGATTCAAATCAAGATTATAGAAGAAGAAGATAATCCGAGATGCCTGGCAGAATAGCCAGGCATCTTTTTATGCATGGGAAATTTTGAAATAATTTGGTTGAGCATAACTTAAAGGGATTTCAAGAAGGCAGAGAACACCACGATAAACGGGGAGCTGCCTAGAACAGCTGTACCCCGATATTTATCGTATTTTTCAGAATAGTCAGCAAAGTAATTGCGGATGTAAGCGCTTATCGTTAAAATATAGCTAATGAACGTTGAGGAGGATACTCATGGAGTACGGATACTTTTTTACAGGATTTCCTGGATTTATCAGCAATCAATTGATTCGAGAGATTTTGCGAAAAAAAGATGGCAAAGGAAAATTCCATGTTTTAGTACTGCCAAATATGGTCGATAAGGCAGTGATTGAGAGAAATGCAATCATCCAGGATTTTAGCCTGGCTGAAAGCCAGTTTGAGATTATAGAAGGGGACATCACATCTTCTGGCCTGGCTATTGACCCAGACAAACAAGCTCAACTCGAGTTAGATGTAACACATGTATTCCATCTGGCAGCAATCTACGATCTCGCGGTCCCGAAGGAAATTGCCTATTGTGTGAATGTAGATGGAACACGCAACGTAAATGAATGGGCGAAGACATTGAAAAATATCCAGCGATATACGTACTTCAGCACCGCTTTTGTTGCCGGCAAACGGGAAGGTATACTGTACGAAGATGAATTAATCAAGCCACCTGGTTTCAAAAACTATTACGAAGAAACAAAATATGAAGCAGAAGTCCTTGTAGACGCATTGAAATCTGAAGTACCTGTCACGATCATCCGGCCAGGGATTGTTAAGGGCCATTCAACAACAGGAGAAACAATCAAGTTTGATGGGCCGTATTTTATCATGAATTTTATCGACCGCCTTAGCTTCATGCCATTTTTGCCAAAGCTCGGTAAAGGCGATACGGTTGTCAATCTTGTACCCGTGGATTATATTATTGAAGCGACAACCTATTTGACATTCTCCGATAAAGGGGCAGGAAAAACCTATCATCTTACAGACCCTAAACCATACAAGGTGTCTGAGCTTTATGAAATGATGATGTTTGAATTATTGAAGAAGCAGCCTAAAGGTTCTGTACCATTGGCACTGGCAAAGGGAGGTCTCAACTTCCGGGTGCTTAGGAGGTATCTGGGAGTCGAAAAAGAAGCTCTTGATTATTTTACATGGAGAGGCACTTTCGATTCATCCCATGCTCAGGACGATCTGAAGGATTCAGGAATCCAATGCCCGGACTTCAAGGAAGGGATTGCCGCAATGGCGACTTTTTATCAAGAGAACAAACATAAGGCTCAATATCAAATCAACATAGTGTAAATACTCAATTTTTTTGGCAGGTGAATGAACGTGCATTCAGTTGAAGAAGTTCGAAAGATGTCTGTTGTGGCACCAGCAACTGGAAAGGTTATTGCTGAAATTGAAGAGACTCCTGTACATGAAGTTCCGTTTTTTTACCAAAAGGCGAGGGAGAGCTTTGAAAACTGGAGCGGCCTTGCGATTTCTGAACGGACCCGATATTTAAGGAATTTGAAGCAGCTGATTGTTGATGAAATGGACCAGATTGCAAAAATCATATCAGATGATACAGGCAAGGTGTTGACCGAGTCAATTGTGGCCGATATTATGCCGACACTTGACGCGATCGACCATATCATCAGGCATGCTGAAAAAGTTCTCAGCAGGAAGAAAGTGAAAACACCTTTATTGCTAATTGGCAAAAAGTCATTTATTGAATATATGCCCCGTGGGGTTGTACTTGTCATATCTCCCTGGAATTATCCTTTGCAGCTGGCGATGGTTCCGATGATCAGTGCACTGGCTGGAGGCAATTCTGTCATATTAAAACCATCAGAAGTAACTCCGCTTGTAGGAAAATGCATCGAGGACTTGTTCCGTCGTTCAGGCTTTCCTGAAGGAACAGTTCAGGTCGCACATGGCGGTAAAGAAGTAGGTGCTGCTTTTACTGCAGGCAAACCAGACTATATCTTTTTTACAGGCTCTGTCCGTACAGGGAAAATCATCCAGCAGCAGGCTGCGAAGGATTTAATTCCAACAACTCTTGAGCTTGGCGGCAAGGACCCGATGATCGTATTTGAAGATGCTAACCTCGACAGGGCCGTGAAAGCAGCTGCCTGGGGTGCTTTTACAAACAGCGGACAGGTTTGCATGAGTGCTGAGCGATTATATGTGCAAAGCTCAATATATGGCGAGTTTCTAGAAAAGTTGAAAAAAGAAGTGAATTCTCTTCAGCAGGGGACAGATCTAGATTCAGATATCGGGTCTATGACTTTTCCAGGCCAGAGAGAAGTGGTGAAAGCACAGTTGGATGAAGCGATTGAACGGGGAGCGAAATTGGAGACTGGGCTGAAGTCTTCTGATTGGAAGGGAGACATGTTCCTGCCGCTGACAGTCATTACTGAAGTGAAGCAAGATATGAAGATCATCCAGGAAGAATCTTTCGGTCCGTTGCTTCCGGTTGTTCCATTTGACACGGAAGAAGAAGCGATTGACTATGCCAATGGAACCGTGTTTGGCCTAAATGCCAGTGTCTGGAGCAGTGATAAAGCTAAGGCTCGTCGTGTCGCCTCCAGACTCGTGTCTGGAGCTGTCGTCATCAATGATGTAATCATTACTGTGGCAAACCATGGCCTTCCTTTTGGAGGAACCAAGGAAAGCGGCATTGGCAGATACCATTCAGAGGCCGGATTAAGAATCTTTTGTCATGAAAAAGCAATCATGGAAGACATGGGTTTCATGAAATCGGAAATTCAATGGTACCCATATAAAGGAAAATATCCATTGTTCCTGAAATTATTCCAAAGCTATTTTGCCGAAAAAAGAGATTGGATTAATTTTGCTAAAAACTATATTGCCCTTTTAAAACGCAACAAATAATAAATCCAGCCGTCTTGATTTTTTGGGGCGGCTTCATTTGTTTTTGAAGTCTAAAATATGAGAAGTCTTGTTCACTTCTCAAAAATTTAAGTTTCTGTGTCTGTATTGGATTGCGAATTAAATTTAACAAATAACTGGGAAAATGATAATTCAAAGCACAATTTGGACAATATAAAACAAGTAGCAAGATGCGCAGGATTTTGAAAGCACGGATTTCTAAGTTGTCCTTTTAACACTTTGGGAAAATCAGCATTCATAATAGCACCAATAATATGACTAAAGGATGAAACATAACGTGGCGATAAAAAAGAAACTAACCAAACTAGAAGCGGTAATGTGGAGCATCGCACTTCCAGGGTTTGCTCAGCTGCTGACTGGAAACCTCATAAAGGGAATCTTCTTTGTCATACTCGAGTTCCTTGTTAACGTGAATAGTAATTTTAATAAAGGAATAATGTACAGCTTCCTCGGGGAGACAGAAAAGGCCATGTATGTTCTCGACTACCAGTGGCTGATGTTTTATCCATGTTTATACATGTTCGCCATGTGGGATGCGTATAGGAGCGTCATGCCGGAAGACGAAAAAATAACCTTTTTGCCTTTTGTATTTTCTGCCTACTTCGTAACGGTAGGTTTGATGATATCACCGAAGGTTAAACTATTTGGTTTGTTTCCAGGACCTGTTTTCCTTCCAATGTTATTTGTGATTCCCGGAGTGCTCACCGGATTTTTGGTCAGGAGTTTATTACTTAAGTTTTATTACAACTAGAATTGATGCTTCCCAAACTACATACAAAAAGCACAACTTGCCTGGGGATCATCTTTCTTATTTTGTAAACGGTCTATCTGTTTGCGTATTCATGACCCATTTCCATTAACAGGCCAATGAGATTGAATGCAAAGGGCTGCTGAGTCATATGATATCTGCCCTTATTTTATTTTTAAAAGCTAAAGTTCCTTATAAATCCTGATATAACAACAATATTCTTAATCCTTCAGTCAAGTTTAGACTGAAGTTTTTTTATTTTTTTCTCAAAAACCCCCATACCATAGTAAGCGTATACGTAACTTTGTAGTGATTAAAGCGGCCGCTCCAAAAACTTATGAGGTGAATGACGAATGAAGAAACTTTCAAACCAAGAGATGAAAAAAATCGCTAAGAGTACATTGGCTCTGGTCCTTGCTGGGACATTTGCATTTTCGCCAATTGCAATGGCAGAAGAGAACAATTCTGAGGTTGAGACTGTAGAACTGCAAAATGTTAGCCCGGAAGAGATTGAAGAAGCAAAAACACAGGTCGATGAGCTTGAAGATACGAATCCATCTTTGATTCCTGGGGACTTCTTCTATTTTGCCAAAATCGCACTGGAGAAAATAAGGCTCGCTTTTACACTTGATAATGCTAAAGAAGCAGAATTGCTTGCTACATACGCAGCAGAACGCCTTCAAGAAGCAAGTGCTTTATTCGCTGAGGGAAAAGAAGAAGAAGCTCTTAAAGTGATCGAAGCTGCTGTTGAATACATGGAATCTTCACAGGAAATTGTAGATGAGGAAGGATCAACGGAAGAAGATGCTGACTCAGAAGAAGAAACCGGCACGGAAGATGAAGTTAGCTCTGATAAAGAAACAGGGTCTGAGGAATTAACTGAAGATGGCGAAGAGCCTGCAGATGATGTAGTCGCGGAAGAGCCAAGTGACGAAGATGCAGAAGAAGGGTCAGAGGAAGAAGAAGTTGTAAGCGAAGACCCTTTCGAAGAGATTGAAGGAATGCTCAGACAGAATATCGTAGCATTGAAAGCCGCTATGGAACACGTTGGCAATGACAATGCAAGAGCACAGCTACAAAAGAACATTGACAAGACCTACGCTAAGATGGCAAAGAAATTGGCTAAATTAGAAGATAAATATGCAGAGAAGCCAGTTGAGGAAGAAGAAGATACCCAAACAGCTGAGCCAGTAGAATTAGAGCCAATAGTAGAGCCAGATCTTTTGCCTGCTGATGAAACATCTGCAGTTGAAGAGCCTGCTGATGAAACAATGCCTGTAAATGACGACACAACTGTAGTTCCAGTCGTATCGCCAAAAGCTGAAAAAGAAAAAGCAAAACAAGAACGTAAAGCAGAAAAAGCTGCTGAAAAACAAGAACGCAAGGAAGCTAAACAGGAAAAGAAAGAAGAAAAACAACAGGCAAAGCAAGAAAAGAAAGCAGAAAAGAAATCGAACAATCCTGGAAACAAAGGCAATGGCAACGGAAAAGGCAATGATAAAAACTAATGCAAATTGAACAATAGACTCGAAAAGGTAGCCATGAGTGGCTATCTTTTCACTGCCTAACCACAAAAGCGTAATTGACAGACTGTGATATAATGTGGGGAGAAAAGAGGTGAGGCTATTGCTAAGTTTATTGTTCATGGCAAAGAAAAAGCGCAGGCCGCTGGAAGAAACCGTAGAAAAGATCCACCAGGGGGATGCCGCTTTAAGAGAAGAATTGATTGATTCTTACAAGCCATTTATCGCGAAGACTGTCTCGTCTGTCTGCAAGAGATACATACATGAGTCGGACGATGAATTTAGCATTGGCCTCATCGCTTTTAATGAGGCAATCCAGAAGTATTCATCTGAAAAAGGAAATTCATTATTAAGCTTTGCAGAAGTCATGATTAAGCGCAGGGTAATTGATTATATCCGCCAGCAGAGCAGGAATCAAAACCTGAGCTTCCATATATCGAATGATCCGACTGAGGAAGAACAACAGAGGTCGACGATTGAAGATGAACTTTCTCTTGATGAGTTTAGAAAGAAAACAGAACAGGAACTCAGAAGAGAAGAAATCATCCAATTCCAGGGTGTACTGAAAGATTTTGACCTATCTTTCCAGGATTTGCTCGAGCAGTCACCTAAACATGCAGATGCGCGTAAAAACGCCATGCTTGTTGCAAAATCAATGGTTGAAAACGAGGAGCTAAAGAATTTGCTTCTTGATAAAAAACGCTTGCCAATCAAGCAATTAGAAGACATGGTCAATGTCAGCAGAAAAACCATAGAGAGAAACAGAAAATATATTATTGCAATTGCACTTATTTTAATTGGGGATTATGTATATTTAAAGGATTATATTAAAGGGGTGTTAGAGACATGAGAAAAGGGGTTATCCTTGAAATCAATGATCTTTACCTAACATTGTTGACCCCCGAAGGCGAGTTTTTACGGGCCCGAAAGCTTCAACAAGATTATCAGGTAGGAGAAGAAATTCATTTTTTTCCAGAAACGCTAACAGTTAAAAAGAAAAGATTCAATCTATCGTTTTTAAATAACTTTAAGACAAGAAGTATTGCGCTTGCAGCAGTATTCATGCTTGCGATGACTGCGCTTGTTCCTGTGTACCAAAACGGACAGGTTTACGCATATATGTCCATTGATGTGAATCCAAGCATTGAACTGGCAGTCAATGATGATTTAAAGGTCCTTCGTATGAAAGGGTATAATCCTGAAGGAAAAGAAATCATTGGAGAAATAAAAGACTGGAAAAAGAAGGATGCAGCGGTGGTTGCAGAAATGATCCTTGAGGAAATCGAGGAAGAGGGATTCTTCAAAGAAAAGAATGATGTTGTCATCGCAACGGTCCATAATAAAAAGGCAAAAGAATCTGTTGATCAAAAATTAGAAAAAAAGATATCCGAAATAAAAAAATCAACACAAGATGAAGACTTGAATTTCAAGGTGATGGAAGCCACAAGTGAAGACAGGCAAAAGGCCCAAAAGCAGGGGGTTACAACTGGTGTATACAAAGAAAAGCTAAAAGATGCACCGAAGCCTGCAGCAAAGCCGGTTGAAAAGGATAAGAAAACCAACCCAGAGCAAGGAAAGAAAAATCCCGCTCCAACAGTTGTTCCACAACCTGAAAAGAAGGTACCGCCAGGTCAGGAAAAGAAGAATAATTCTGATTCTCCGAACGGGAAATCTAAGAATGAAAAACCGTCCGTACCTGAAAAAGGCAAAGGAAACAGCAATAACGAAAAAAACAATAATGGCCAGGGTAACAACAAACAGGCTAATAAGGGCAACAAGAAAAACAACAGTATTGGTCAGGACGGCAAGCAATATAAAAATGAAAAAAAGTCTAACACACAGCAGGGGCCCAGCAGCAAGAACAGGGGACAAGCAGATAAAAACAAAGACAATCCTGGTAAAAAATAGCTAATTTTAAAAAGTCCGGAGTTCAATCCGGACTTTTTTCCATGTTCATATTCAATTGATTGTGTCGATAATGGACATCCTATATACATAGTTGTTCTTATTCTTATTGCTGGTTTTTCCCTGAGAGCTGTGCCTGTGCCTGCTGAACCAGTCGTTTAGTGATTTCTCCGCCAACTGAACCGTTTGCTCTGGAAACTGTATCGGAACCAAGATTAACCCCGAATTCCTGAGCGATTTCATATTTAACCTGGTCCATGAATTGTTCTACGCCAGGTACAAGCAATTTATTTGAATTTCGTGCCATTGTTGTTGTCAACTCCTTTGATAGTCTACAGAGATATTTTTCTCTGTAAAGTTAGTTTGAGCAAAGCGTGTAAGTTCATGAATGGTAATCTTTTATCTTTTTGGTTAATGTTTACCATGGCTTTTAAAATGTAAGTCTTTTTTGATATTCCAGGCTTTAAGGCAAAGTTGAACTTAATGGAATGGAGAATGAGAATTGCATTCGCAAGAAAGTACTTTATTAATCAGATGATATTCTTTATCATAGGTATGTATATGAATGAGGGCTGAAAGGATAGCAATTATGTGGATTAATATTAGAAGAAGGTTAGACAAATTATCACCTGCGCAAATTATTGTTGCGTATTATTTGATAGCGGTAGTTGTCTCGATGAGCTTATTAAGTTTGCCTGTTGCCATACAGCCCGGGGCAAAGTGGTCTTTCATGGATGCATTATTCACCGCCGCAAGTGCCGTCAGTGTAACTGGATTATCAGTTATTACGGTACGAGATACTTTTACGGTGCCGGGAATCTTTATACTTATGTTTGTGCTGCAGTTCGGAGGAATTGGCGTCATGGCGCTTGGCACTTTTTTCTGGTTGATCATACGGAAGAAAATAGGGCTGAAGGAACGCAGATTGATCATGATGGACCAGAACCAGACTTCAATGTCAGGACTCGTGAAACTGCTGAAAGAAATTCTTTTTATCATTGTCATTATTGAAATCATTGGTGCACTTCTATTAGGTTTATATTTCTTGAAATACTTCCCAACATGGCAAGAAGCTTTTCTCCATGGCTTGTTTGCATCTGTAAGTGCCACAACAAATGGAGGGTTTGATATTACTGGGGCCTCACTGATTCCATATGCACAGGATTATTTTGTGGTTACAATCAATATGCTATTGATTACTCTTGGTGCAATTGGTTTCCCTGTGCTGGTTGAATTGAAAAGCTTCCTTTTCAGAAACAAAAAAAGCGGGCCGTTCCGTTTCTCACTATTCCTTAAGATTACAACGCTTACGTTCCTCGGCCTCCTAATTTTCGGAACAGTTGCGATCTGGGGTTTGGAATATAATCATTTCCTATCCGATAAATCTTTGTTGGATTCATTCTTTTATGCGTTTTTCCAGTCTACCACAACCAGAAGCGGTGGATTGGCGACAATGGATGTAAATGATTTTACAGACCCTACCTTATTCCTGATGGCAGCTTTGATGTTTATCGGAGCATCACCAAGCTCGGTCGGCGGAGGGATCCGAACCACAACTTTCGCGCTAAACCTCTTATTCCTTTACCATTTTGCGCGAGGAAGGCGAGCAATTAAAATATTTAACAGAGAATTGCACCAGGATGATATTATCAAGTCTTTGGTTGTATCCATTATGGCTGTACTTATATGTTTCTTTGCGGTCCTTATCCTGATGGTGACTGAAAATCAATCACTATTGGCCATTATTTTTGAAGTTGCATCTGCTTTCGGAACAACAGGCTTATCCATGGGCATCACGCCAGAGCTTTCAAATATCGGAAAAATGGTTCTGATTATCTTGATGTTCATCGGAAGAGTTGGAGTCATATCCTTCTTGTTGATCATTGGCGGAAAAACAGAGAAAGAAAGCGTTCATTATCCAAAAGAGCGTGTGATAATAGGGTAGTAATTTATATCAAAAAAATCCGGGGTATCCCGGATTTTTTTATTTTTCTATAGGATTTATATTAATCCTGGCCTTTGCTCACATCCTTTGTAGGGTGCATGAAGGGATAGGCCTGCGGTTTTCTCTTTTCCTCGAGCAGCTCTCTGTTCTCTGCTGTATTCCAACCAATATCGTTGGTCGGATGGACCCAGTCATCGCCAGCCATGACAGCGGGATCCGTCTCGTCAGTCCAATTCTCGAGAGGGGAGTTTTCGGATGCGTATAGACTGTCCCCGATGATGACTCCATGCTCATTTTTGAATGGAGCCTTCATATCGATTCCAGTATCCTTGAAGCTTGGAGCATTAATTTGATGAGGCAAGGTTTCTTCGATATCCAATGGTTTAAGGTCCCGGTCTTTTTCGTCCATTTAAGCTCCTCCTTTTTGAGCTTATTTTTTGTTTCATTCCGTTTTTTATCAGTAAATCACCTTTGTAAAATTAGGTAATCAAATCAGTACATAGCTAATCGTATATTGAAAAAAATAGGAGTATGGAGGTGGTTAGAATGGCTAAAAGGAAGGCAGAAAGAAATGCTTTGGCTAAGTATACAAACACACCTAAGAAAAACCTTCAGGAGAGCGAATTCTCTACAGAGTTTGCCCATGGGGAAGATCCAGGCAAATTTGCGAACAGAAATTCAAAGCAGGGCAGGAAAGGAAGATCGTGATGAAAAAGCATGAAGGTCGGCATCAAAAGCCACTGAACGTCGAATTTGGCATGGAATTTAGCGATATAAATGCCGGGAAGCTTTATGAACTCCCTTTTAATAGCAAAAAGTCGAAAATGAAAGCAGATAAAGAATGTAAATAAAAATCCAGTTAAAGTAAAAAGCCGGCTGTATTAAGCCGGCTTTACATCTTTCATCTTAAAAGTGAAGAATTGAGGATAATCCATTTTAGAATCAAAATATACAAGCATATAGGAAGAAGAATGCTCAATTTCTCCATCTTCAATAAACCTCTTCAGATCAATAGTTATATCCTCAAGCAGTGTATGCTTATATAAATCTTTTTCACTAATGTTCAATTCGGAGTACTGATGGCCAAGGGCTTCTGGTTTATGGATGATGCCGCGGTACAATTCGGAACGCTCCTGTTTGTCCAGACTCAGTTCCCACCATGGCTTTCTTGGTTTGTATTTCATGCTGGCAAGATAATCATACTTCATCAGGCTTTCGATTGCTTCAAGATTATCTACACCTTTTTCCTGAAGAAAGCTGAACAGCCTTTTGAATAAGTCTTCGAGCTGATGGCCAATCCGGGACCAGCCTTTTGTCTCCCAATAAGAACCGAAATCCTGGAAGAAGTCAAATGGTGATGGGAATACTTTTGTAACAAGATATTCAATGGTACGATCCATCCGGTGGTCATTCCAATATTTCTCAAGTACATCTTCAACCTGCTTGATTCTGATGATGTCATTGAAATTAAGGACATTATTCCCGAGGATTTCATACGGTGAATGATCCATATACACGTAATCATGCTGTTCAGCTCTCAGTCTCAAGCCCGTCCCTCTAAGCATCTTCAGGAAGCCAAGCTGCAATTCTTCAGGCCGCATGGCAAACACATCATTGAACGTTTTTTTGAACGAATGATAATCTTCTTCTGGCAGGCCAGCGATTAAATCAAGATGCTGATCAATTTTTCCGCCATCCTTTACCATTGTTACGGTACGCTTCAGCTTATCGAAATTCTGTTTTCTCATGACCAGCTCATTTGTATAGTCATTAGTTGACTGGACCCCGATTTCGAAGCGGAACAATCCGGCAGGCGCTTCCTGGTTCAGGAATTCAATGACCTCAGGGCGCATGATATCAGCAGTGATTTCAAATTGGAACACCGTCCCAGGCAGGTGCTCGTCAATCAGGAAGCGGAACATTTCCATTGCATAGCTGCGGCTGATATTGAACGTTCTGTCAACGAATTTAATTGTCTTCGCACCATTCGCCATTAAATAACGGATATCCTCTTTGACCTTCTCCCGGTCGAAGTACCGAACCCCAACTTCGATCGAGGAAAGGCAAAACTGGCAGCTGAACGGGCAGCCGCGGCTTGTTTCCAGATAAGTGACCCTTTTAGCAAGGTGGGGAAGGTCTTCATCCAAACGATATGGAGACGGAAGCTCTTTCAAATCCAGCTTATTGCGCTGGGGATTCATTTGGATGCTGTCGTTTTTTCGATAAGCTATGCCAGGTACTTCGGAAAAATCCGCTCCTGAAGCTAGTGCAGAAAGAAGCTGCTTGAATGTCTGCTCACCTTCACCGATGACGATGACATCAAACTCCGGCACTTCCTTCATCCAGTCCTGTACGTCGTAAGTAACCTCTGGTCCCCCTGCAATAATTTTTATTTCAGGATTGATTTTTTTGATCATCTTGATGACTTTAATGGTTTCTTCAATATTCCAAATGTAGCAGCTGAACCCTATAACATCAGGCTGCTTTTGAACCAAATCCGAGACAATATTGATTGATGGGTCTTTGATTGTATATTCAACGAGCGTCACGTCAAAATCCGGCTGAACATATGCCTTAAGGTACCTTATTGCAAGGTTTGTGTGTATATATTTCGCGTTAAGCGTGGTTAAAACTATTTTCATTGAAATAATCTCCTTTGTAAAAATCCAGCAGCAAATCAACTTTAAATTATATCTCAGTTTGGACAAAAAAGACAGGTGGAATGCAGTTGAAGAAAAAGGAAAAGTGGCTGTTCCACAAGTATAGCTTTTGGAACAGCTTGTCTTAAGAAATGGCAGGTTGATTTGCGCTCCAGGCACTTCGCTTTCCGTGGGCGTGCCGGCGAGCCTCCTCGGCGCTATACGCGCCTGTGGGGTCTCCCCTTGCCCCGTACTCCCACAGGACTTTGAAGGGCTTCCTCGAACCTTCCCACGCACGATGGAAATGCGTTAGCATTTTCGGAGGAGTCTTCGTGCCTTCCGCTTCAATCAACAATGAGAGAGCGATTTAATAAAATGCATAGAAAAAGAGACTGTTTGGTAATTAAGTATACCTTTTAACAGTCTCTTTTTTATTCTCCTATTTTTGAAATGACTACTCGCTCAACAGCTTCCTTCTATAGAACCTTAGGATGGCTGTGAACCGGGTTTTGAGTCGGTTGATTCTTGAGGTTTTGAATTCGATCAGTGGCTGTGCGATTGCTGCAGCGTACTTGCTGGACAACAGGAAGGTCAGCAGCAGGGCGATTACAGCCAGCAAAAGGATACGTTCAGGACTATGGAAGAAGTTCTGAACTTCGCTTTCGCGGAAGGTTCGTACAAAAAATCCGTGCAGCAAATAGACGTAAAGCGTATTCTTGCCAAGGTTTGTAAAGAAATATTGTTTCTTTGGAACGATGGTCAAGAAGCTGAATACCATCAGCAGACTTAATAGATAAAAGCCTAACCGAGTGAACATGCTTGAAATTGAAGCTGCTTCCATCATTGAATAAGGCTTTGAGCCAAGGAGCCATTTATAATCTACTTCCGGGTTGAACAAGAATCCTAAAAACACTACAGTGAAGGTCACCAATGCTCCAATTTTGAAGGGGGTCCTTGTCAATGTTTTTATATGGTCCTTCGTTAAATGGTACCCGAGCAGGAACAAAGGAAAGAAGACAAAAGTCCTCGAAAGGCTCAGATAGTTGGATATCCAATCTACATAGCCGACACCCAATCCCAATCCAAAAGCAATCAACAGTCCAACGGATGCCTTCAGTTTTGAAAAACCAATCAGCATAATGTTCCAGCAGAATAAGCTGATCAAAAACCATAGAGACCAATGAGGGTTCAATGGATCCATCGTAAAAGTAGACTTGCTGTAAAGGAAATAATAAAAAATAGAATAGATCAGCTGAAAGATAAAATATGGCAATATTAACTTTTTGGCAATTTTCATTACATAGCCTTTTTTATTGAAGCCTCTTGCGAAAAACCCCGAAACAAGGATGAAGGCCGGCATATGGAATGTATAAATGACTTTATAAATATTGTAAATCATTTCATTGTCTTCAATGAACGAGCGCAAAAGATGGCCAAATACGACGAAAAAAATCAAGATGAACTTGGCATTGTCAAAGTAGTAATCTCGCTGTAGTTTCATATTTCCTCCCTTAATTAGAGACCCCCAAAATACTAACCCTTTTTTACCCCTGATAGGATAAAAACAAACTAGGCTATTTGCTCAAAATTAAGGAACTAGCTCCTAAATCAGGAAAAAATATTTCTGTACTATTACAATTTTATTTCTGTTATATAAAAGGTTTTTCATTATATCATACGGCTTAAGTCTAATATTTTTGGGTGTGTTTCAAAAAAAAGTTCAAATGTTTGATATATGTCACAGCTTAATGATCGTAAAGTCTATAAAATTATTAGTGGGGAATGTTTTAAAGTCAATTACCTTTATAACTAAATTGGGGAGGGAGATTATGTCTATCTTACCGAAAAAGAATGAATTAGGTTTTTATGAGATAAGGCTAGAGTCGATTGGAGGGCTTGGTGCAAACCTTGCTGGAAAGATGCTTGCGGAAGCAGGTGTTTTGGGTCTTGGATTAAACGGTTCCAATTTTTCTTCATATGGATCGGAGAAAAAAGGATCGCCTGTGAAAAGCTTTGTCCGTTTTTGTGAACCTGATACTGAAATCAGGGTTCATAGTCCAATAGAAGAGCCGCATGTTGTCGGTGTATTCCATGAGGCACTTTATAAAATGGTCGATGTAGTCAGCGGCTTGCGCCCAGACGGAATCCTGCTAGTGAATTCGACGAGAGACTTTGACAATATCAAAAAGGATCTTCACCTTGAGCATGGAACACTTGCGATTGTGGATGCACTTTCAATCGCAGTGGAGGAAAAAACGAAAGTAAATACAGCGATGCTCGGAGCATTGTACCGAATCATTGATTTCCTTGATCCCGAAGCGATGAAAAATGTTATCCGCAAAACTTTTGAAAAGAAATATCCTCATTTAGTTGAGCCGAATATCAGAACGTTCGAGAGAGGCTACAATGACGTTCAATTTAAAACATACGCACCTGAAGAAGGAGCACAGGGCAAAGAATTTAAACGTCCAATGCCGCTGCTTGGATATGAAACACAGGAAATCGGCGGTGTGATTACGGCGCAGGCAAACAGCGTGCTCAAGGATTTAAGCGGTTCCAGACAGGGATTCCTGCCTCAATTCAATCAGCAAGAATGTATTAATTGTGCTGCATGTGATACTGCATGTCCTGATTATTGCTTTGTTTGGGAAGAAGGAGAAGACAAACGCGGCAGAAAGCAAATGTTCCTAAAGGGAATCGATTATCAATATTGCAAAGGCTGCCTGAAGTGTGTTGAGGCATGTCCTACTACTGCGTTAAGCGAACTGAGGGAAATGATCGGCTATGCTGAGAAGAATCAAGTGAAACATAACTATCCTTATGTGACTGGAGGGGTTTCTTAATGTCCGTTCTTGAAGAAAATGTGAAGGCAATGAGTACAGCAGAACAGGTGACAACCTTTGAATCCGGAAATGAAATGGCGGCGATGGCTGCAGCTCAGATCAATTATCATATCATGGGCTATTTCCCGATCACCCCTTCTACAGAAGTTGCACAGTATCTGGATATGATGAAATCCAGGGGAGAGCATGATATCAAATTGATCCCTGCTGATGGAGAACACGGTTCTGCGGGTATCTGTTATGGAGCTGCAGCAACCGGAGCCCGCGTGTTCAACGCAACAAGCGCGAATGGTTTGATGTATATGCTTGAGCAGCTCCCGGTCCAATCCGGTACACGTTATCCAATGGTCTTGAACCTGGTAACTCGTTCAATCAGCGGTCCGCTTGATATCCGCGGTGACCATTCAGATTTGTATTTTGCGTTAAATACAGGATGGGTGATTCTGACCGCCAGGACACCACAGGCTGTCTACGATATGAACATTATGGCGCTTAAAATCGCTGAACATTCAGATGTGCGCCTGCCAGTCATGGTGGCTTATGATGGCTTCTTTACATCTCACCAAAAGCGCAAAGTGAACTTTTTCAAGGATCGGGCTGTAGTCCAGAGATTTGTTGGCGAAGCACCGACTGAATATAATTTTGCCAGAGATCCAAAGAAGCCGTTGACAATCGGAGCCCACATGAATGGCGACGATCTGATCAACAACCACTTCCAGCAGTCAGAAGCAATGTACAGAGCGAAAGATGTTTATAAAGAAGTGGCGGCAGAATATGCCAAACTATCAGGACGCAACTATGAAATTCTAGACCTTTATCAAATGGAAGATGCAGACGTAGCCCTATTCCTGTTGAACTCAGCGGCAGAGTCTGCCAAGGATGTTGTAGACAGGCTTCGTGAAAAGGGAATCAAGGCTGGTGTCATAAGCCCTAATATCATCCGGCCATTCCCTGCACAGGAAATCAGGGAAGCGCTGAAGAATGTCAAATCACTTCTTGTCGGTGAGCGCGCAGACTCCTACGGCGGACATGGGCCTAACCTGACGCACGAAATTAAGTCCGCGCTTCAGGAAGACAAAGACAATGCGACAATCGTCCAGAGCAGGGTGTTTGGACTTGGCGGCAAGGACTTCTATGCAGATGATGCAGAAGCATTTTTCTCTATGGCAATTGACGCAATGGAAAAAGGATATGCAGAAAAGCCGTTCGACTACTATGGACATGTTGCTGGCGATCCTGAAAAAGCATTGAAGCAGGTCATTGAACCGCAGCATGGCGATGTCTATAATTCGGGACTGATCCAGGTAACAAGAGATGAAGAAAAGAATAAATTGAATGTCAAAATTCCGCCTTTAAGAGCCTTGACTACAAAGCCGAAACGAATTGCCTCAGGTCATGGCGCATGTCCTGGCTGCGGCATCTTCGGCGGACTGGAGCTATTCTTTAAAGGAATTGAAGGAGACCTCGTCATTCTATTCCAAACGGGCTGTGCTTATGTTGTCACAACAGCGTATCCTCACACATCCCATAAGCAGACGACAATCCATAATCTGTTCCAGAATGGTGCGGCAACGTTATCCGGTACTCTTGAAGCATTCCTTGAACTAAAGCGCCGTGGTGAAATCGAAGTGTCAGCAGATGCGACCTTCGTTATGGTAACCGGAGATGGCGGTATGGACATTGGCATGGGATCGGCAATCGGTACGGCACTTCGCGGACACAAGCTGATCATGCTCGAATACGACAATGAGGGTTATATGAACACCGGTTCCCAGCTTTCCTATAGCACTCCTTTCGGCCATATGACGAGCACATCAAACGTGGGCAAGGCACAAAAGGGTAAAGCGTTCCATCATAAGGATACAGCCCAGATCATGGCATCTACCAATATTCCTTATGTATTCACTGGAACGGAAGCCTTCCCGCAGGACCTAGTTAAAAAGGCTGCCAAGGCACAGTGGTATGCGCAAAATGTAGGTACTGTTTACGGTAAGCTTTTGATAACATGCCCGCTCAACTGGAAATCGGAGGATCGCTTTGGCCAGACAATTGTCGAAGCAGCAGTGAACTCGAACTTCTTCCCGTTATACGAAGTGGAACAAGGTATCACAAACATTACCTATGATCCTGAAGCCAAAAACAAGAAGATTCCATTAGCAGATTGGCTGAAATATATGGGAAAAACCAAGCATTTATTAAAAGAAGAAAATAAAGATATGCTTGTAGAATTTGAAGAAGAAGTCGAAAAAAGATGGCAGCGTCTTAAAGCAAAACATGAAAACGAGTATCTATAAGAATATGAGAAGCCAGAGTCCTGGCTTCTCTTTTTGTTTTCTATAAATACTGAACTATTGGAATAAGCTCCATTTGAAAAGAAAGCAGGATATCCAGGAAATAATCACGATTTTAAAGGGATTTTTACCATCTATGTAGAAATTACTAGAAAAATGGGAATCCGATAAGGAGGCTTTCTGGTGAGTAGTGCTAACAAGGCAGATGAGATTAAGGCACTGAAGGAAAAAATAGCCGCTTTAGAACAAGAAAATTCCTCATTAAAAGAGAGGATTAATTGCGATCAGAAAAAAGCATCTGACTCTTTTATACATATGGTCCCTGCAGAAGGCCGGACAACAAATTTCGCTGATAGATTCAGTACGGACGAGGGTTTGCTGAAAAATTTTTTCATGGATACATTGGATGGGATTGTGTTCTGGGGGAAATGTGGGCAAATCATTGCAGCTAATGAAGCAACCTGTAATATTTTCGGTCTCGCTCAAGATGAATTGTTAAAACATAAAATATCCGACTTTATCTATAAAAAAGACGAGAAATATAGAGAGATGAAACAAACGATCAATGAAAAAGGCGCATTGCGTGAGGAAACGTTCTTTCTGCTGCCGAATGGGGAGAAAAGGCTGCTCGAATTTACTGTGAAGCTCAATGCTGGCGATGGCTATCACATGACCATTGTCCGTGATGCAAGTGAACGCTATCATATGGAACAGCAGCTTCGGAAAAGTGAAGAGCGCTTCAGGAGAATTTTTGAAGGATCAATTGAGGGTATGATTCTTTGGGATGAGAATTGTAAGCACTATGAGATTAATCCTTCAGGAAGGGAAAAACTCGAATTGAAGCCGGAAGACCTGAAAGAGGAAAACTTCCGGAAGCTGTTCATGAATCTCGGACTTTCCGAAGAATTAATCGATGAAAAGCTTCAGGCATTGCTCCGGACAGGGAGACTGGACGGAAGGATTACCATTCCATATGAAGGTGGCCGGATGAAGCATTTTGAGTACAGCATCAAACGTCATTTGGTCGATAATTTGAATCTCATTGTGTTCAGGAACATCACTGAAAAAATAGAGATGGAAGCTCAGTTGCATAAATCAGATACGCTCAATATGCTTGGAGAACTGGCAGCAGGCATTGCCCATGAAATCCGCAATCCAATGACCGCGCTAAAAGGGTTCATCCAGTTGCTTGAGAGCAGCTCGGGTGATGCTTATTCGCTATATTTCCAAGTAATCAAGACCGAACTGCAAAGGATTGATTCGATCATCAATGAGTTCCTGGTTTTGGCCAAACCGCAATCAATTAAATTTGAGCATACCGATATATCAAGGATCATGGATGAGACTGCGTCCCTTCTGACCGCACAGGCTGTGCTCCATGATGTGCAAATCAAAACCATTTATGATGATGATTTGCCAGCACTCATGTGTGAGCCTAATCAATTAAAAAAGGTCTTTATCAATATCATAAAAAATGCAATAGAAGTCATGTCAAAAGGGGGCTTTGTGACTGTGACTATCAGTCAGGCTCCAGGGAACAGAATACATATCTGCATCAAGGATGAAGGAGAAGGAATCCCAGCCGATCAGATTAAAAAGCTTGGGGAAGCTTTTTACACCACAAAGGAAAGAGGAACAGGGCTCGGCCTGATGGTGAGTTTCAAAATCATTGAAGAACACGGTGGTACAATCGAAATAGAGAGCGAAGTGGGGCACGGAACTATCTTTCATATTTATTTGCCAATAACCAAGGAAGCGTCTGATTGAAATCAATCAGGCGCTTTTACATGGGTGGAAGTGGTGCAAAAAAAATTGGATCGTGAGAAAAAAAATTTTCCAATTCCCCTTTAAATTTTTCCGAGAATGCTTTATATTAGATATATACCTAATTAGATGAACATTAAATTAAATGGAGTGTTTTTATGCAATTGGACAAAATTGTCGCTTTCAATAAAGCGATGGGAGACCCTACAAGGATCAGGATTGTGGCATTACTTGCCAA
>ENA-ORXC01000537-ORXC01000537.1-marine-metagenome-genome-assembly--contig:-NODE-537-length-26153-cov-3.361405_pt1 | contig 26153 bp, 27 predicted proteins | sample MGYA00237865_ERZ511478 | MGnify/ENA metagenome assembly ERZ511478
AAGAAAAACACTTCTCCTAAAGAAGTAAAAGAAGAGGCTATTGAAGAAGTAAAAGAAACGAAACAAGTTAAGCGAAAGAAACAAGTTGATTTAGATGTACTGGTTTCTTGTCGGAACGTAACAGATGGTTTGCTTGTTTATGTATCTAAAAAGAATGGACTCGAAACAATTTGGTCGGAACATAGTGCTGAAGAAACTTTAACTGTCGGTGAACTTTTAACCATGAAAGCTTCTCAACCGAAGTTCTTAAAAGAGCCTTGGATTATCATTGACGATGAAGAAGTTGCGGAGCATTTAGGATTAACTAAAATGTACGAAAAATTAGTTGGAATTGAAGACTTGGATGAGTTCTTTGAATTGTCGATTAATGAAATGGAAAATATTTTAGGTAAACTTCCTAAAGGTCTTAAGGAAACAGTTGCAATTCGTGCAAGAAAAAAATTTGAAGATGAAACACTTTACGACACACGTAAAATTAGACTTCTCGAAGATAAGTTGAAAATTGACTTAAGTATTCTTCGATAATAGGGAGGTGCTAATAAATGGCAACCCCTTATGAAGAAATCTATTCTAGGTTTTTACCTAAAATTACAGACTACTCATTTGTCAATCTAACGGATGCTGAAGTTGAGGATAACCTAGAAACATTTATGAAGTCATCGGTAATTAAGTTTAGATACTGTGATAAATTGAGTGATCGAGATGATACACTTAAGCAGTTTAATCTTGATTTAACTGAAGAAGAGCAGGAAATAATATCAGTCTTAATGTGTGTAGAATACTTAACGCCTAAATTATTAACAGACGATCTATTGAAACAAACCTTAAATTCAAAGGACTATAAACTATACTCTCAAGCGAATCATGCAAAAGAAATTCGTTCACTAAGAGATAAGTATCAGCAAGAAGCAAATAATCTAATGATACTCTATACATTCAGCAAGAGTAAGATGGATGGTTTCAAATGATTAATATGGATAGCACCCTATTTGACAGTTATTTAGAAATCACTAAGAATCGTATTTTTAAAATACTCCCCTTGCTAGAAGATAAGAATGAAGGTTTATATCATTATATTGACTCTTTGCTTTTTGAAATTTATGGTCTTCAGTATGTCATTAACGGTGTTAAAGATTCTCACAACTATTTATCTTTACTATGTACCCTTGAATCCATACTAGATGAAGTAATTGTTCGAGAAAGAGATTTAAAGTTTATTAGGAGTGAAATCTTTAGGTCTATAGGGACAGTTGAAAAACTTCAGAAAGGAGAGTGAATATGGGTTATTTAAATACATATCGTAGCAGATTGAACGCTAATGGAAGTAATTCTATGGATAGTATTGTTCAAGGAAGCAAACAAACAGTAAAGAATAACTTTAGTAACTCTCTGTTTTCTGAGGTTGTTTTAATTGATGATGTTGAATATGAGGTAATTGTTACTCAGGAGAAGCTAAGTGAAAATAAGAAAATCTTACTGCATCCAGATACAAAGATTGATATTGGTGCAACTGTAAAAATTAAGGAATTACCTTATCTTGTCATGGACTTTCTTGGTGATGGTATCAATGAAGTGTATCCAACAGCAACCTTGAGACTATGTAACTCTACCTTCCCTATTGAGTCAAATAATACATCGGTTTTAATCGGTACAGATTCTTACGGAAGACCTGTATATTCAGACCAGTCTACAGTCACAAATACACCTTGCATTGTTGAAACGAAGTATTACTTTAATAATCGGAACGAACAAATCACACTTCCAGAGGACAGAATGCTCATTACGATGCAATATCAAGATGCCCCTAACATTGAAGTTGGTAAAGAATTTGAAATGTATAAATCAAGGTTTAAAATAACTCATTTTGATTTCTCAAAAGTTATCAACGGTAAGGGAGTTATGGTATTTACTGGTGAGAGGGTGATGGATAAATAATGGGAATGTATAGAAATATCCAAGATATTCTCAATGTTCTATGGAATGATGAAGAATTATTGAGATTGCTAACCTATATGCCTGAAAGTATCCTCACTAATACCCCTGATCCACTTGACTCTTCATTGGAAAATATCTTAGATAAGACGATTGAGGAACAGTGGAAAATCCGTAATGATTCAATCATGCTCACACCTAAAGATGATGATTTAGTCGAGAATCGTAAGTGTCGATTATTTGTCTATCTAGGTGACAGAGAGCCGAATAGAGGGAATTATCATACCGCTACTCAAGAGTTAGTCATTGATATGTTATGCCACTCTGACTATGAAAATGGGGACATGAGAACAACTCGAATTGGTGATAGATTGAATGAATTGTTTGCTATGGAAAGAGTGACTGGATTTGGGAAAACGGATTATGTAAGAGGTGCGATTATCAGCAGAACACCAAGTCAATATGTCGGGTATAGACATATTTATAGCTTTGGTGGGATGAAGAAATGAAGGATATTAAAGACTTCTACATATTAGGACTACCTATCGAGACTGAAATAGGTTTAGTTAGGTTTCTTAAAGTTAAAGAATATCCTGATTATCATGGTGATTTACAACTAATGTCACTAAATAAAAATAACTTAATTTACAATCTATCTAAAACAAATAAGTCAGGCAGTAATACGGAATTAATCAACCTAATCAGACAAGAAGATAGTTTTTTTAAGACAGTGGTATCGATTCCTGAATTGTCATTGGCATATGCTCGTGTGTTTGAAAGAGTATTTGTTGAAGATGATGTGATTCCAAAGTTAACTGAAGATAATTTTGATTATTATAGGAAATTAGTTTTGGTCATGAACTGCAATAAAGAGGAAATAGTAAACCCTAACCCTGAAATCCAACGTGCAATTGAGAGAAGTAAACGTGTTAAAAGTCAAGAAGGTGAATCCCTTCATTTCTCTGACATTGTAACAAGTGTGGTTGGATTTAATGGACTATCTTATGCTGATATAAATGAATTTACTATTTATCAATTATATATGACATTTCATCGAATTGGTCAATTTAAAAATTATGATACTACTACTCTATTCAAAACAGCGTTTGAGAAAGTAGATATTGATAGTTGGAGTAAACATATTGACTTGTTTGCTGAAGAGAAGCATTTTGTGACAGAGCAACAATTTAAAAAATCTGTAGGCAGTTTGTTTGATGAGTAGATATAGTCTGCTCATTTTTATTATTTATTTTTACAAACTTAAGGAGGAAATTAAACTATGGTAAAACTTTTAATTAGTGATACGGCAGACGCAGTTATTAAACGTAAATCAGACAATCATGTGTTTATTACTGCTGAAACTCAGTTAGCATCAATTAGTCAGACATTGGGAATTAATGAGAAAATTTTCGGGTCGATTGGAAATAAACCTTTAGCTATTATGAGAGGGCAAAAAGAGGTTACTTCTACATTACGGAACGCTTTCTATGATAAAGAAATTCTAAGTATGACACAAGGGGTTTCTGTTAAAGAAGATGGAACTGTCACAGTGTACAAACGTGAGGATGGATTAACCGTCACAGATAATGCTGGTGTGCTAGAAGTTGAAATTACTGGAACTCCAGTAGGAACAACTGCCTATGTGCGAAATGAAGTAGGTGAAACCGTCCAAGCGACTATTACCGCTAAAAAAGTTACAGTTCCTACTGGACACGCTATGATGTCAGATTTAGTTAGCGTAACGTACCAAGCATCTGTGACTGGCGACATTGTGGAATTAGATTCTGATAAATTTGCAGAAGCACATGTAATTGAATACCACACGATTGCATACGACCCATCTACAAATAGAGTAGTTAAAGATATTTATATTCAACTTGACCATGTTATTCCTTCTGGGGAATTCGAGTTATCGTTTGAAAATGGAGCGGCAATCGCCCCTGAAATTAATTTTGAAGCTCTAGCTGCACCTAATAGCACTCAGATTGGAAGGATTGTGGAAGTCACAAGACCCTAAAGATGGGGTATTTTTAACCCCTTATCAATGGTATGAAGATGAAGATGTCAAATTATTTTAATAGATAAAAAATAAGTAGATAAACAGTAGCGGATAGATTGAATATTCATGAGTTCAATTGAAAAGGATTGCTCAAATCCCTTCCGTTATTTTTCTTGAGATATATTCGAATATATCTTAACAATATAAGGAGGAAAATGAATGTCATATAAAAATAAGTTACTACTTACTGACGGGGCTTACCGTCCAATTCCTCAATGGTATGACCCTGACACTGATACATTTAAACCATTAACCAATACCAATAACAGCAAAATTATTAACGATGAAACTGACCCTGTTAAAGTAGATGGTAAAGTACAACTAACGGGGAGTAATGTGAAACTAAGTTGGGCAAGGTAAACTTCCTGCTTAATCAAGCAAACGAGGGTCGAATGTTAGATAAGGAATTTCATATAATTAGTTGACAAAAATTCTTAAAACATGCTATCCTTTAAATATAAATAATTAAATATATAAGGAGAGGATAGCATGAAACTTTCAGAAGCTTATGAAGTCTATGAAATTGATAAAAGGATACTTGGTTACTCTGAATACACATTTAAGGCATATCGAATACAAAATAATTTATTAATTAAACACTTCGGAAATGCGGATGTCGAAACTATTACATATTCACAACTAAAACAATATTTAGGTAAAGATGCTCAAAGATTAAAACCCTCATCACTTGGTCATAGAGTGAGATTTCTTAGATCATTATTTAGATATCTTCACGAAGAAGGACTTATCCCAAATAATCCGGCTTCAAAACTAAGAGAACCGAAAAATGAACAGCGTATCCCAAAGTATGTCAAACAAGAAGATTTAGAATGTCTGCGTGAATACTGTAAAATTCCACTCGAACACTGTTTACTAGAATTAATGTACTCATCTGGAATGAGAGTTGGTGAAGTTTTCAGTGTAGATATAGCACATATCGACTGGGATAGAAGGTCAATAGTTGTTTTTGGTAAAGGTTCAAAAGAAAGAGAAGTATATTTCAGTGTAAAATGTAAATATTGGCTTAAGAAATACATAGACTCCAGAAGTGATGAAAACCCTGCTTTATTCATAACTCAGAGAAAGCAAAGTGGTGAGTATAAGCGATTATCTATTCATCAAATGAGATGGACATTAAAACAAATCGCTAAACGTTCAAGTATTAATGTTAATATATACCCTCATCGAATGAGACATAGTTTAGCGCAGTCGCTTTTAAATAATGACTGTCCAATTGAAATGATACAATCTATACTCGGTCACTCTAAAATTGAGACTACTAAGCTATATTTATATTTGCATGGAGATAAACGAAGAGAAGTTTATAATAGATATTTTCTAGGTTAATATAAATAACTCTATATATTAATAACTACCTATAGTGGTAGTTTATTTTTTAGCACAATAAAACCAACATTTTATTATGAATATTTAGTAGTATAAGTCACTTATGCAACGATTTAAGGATATAAAAGGAGGAATTTTACATGGCAAAAAATAAGGATTTGAAATTATCTAAAGTTAAGAGCCTAGCTAAGAAAGCACATACAAAAGAAAAATATGAATTAGAAGATGGTTCAACTATTACATTCTACCCTGTATTCCCTGATTTATTAATTGAGGAAATGTTAGAAGAGTTACAAGCACACATGAAAGTCCTCAATGAAAAGGAAATTAACCTATCCGAGAAAATGAATTTATACCTCATCAATATCATGGTAATTAAATATTTCACCCATTTCAAGAAAGATATGCCTAATGCTATTCTAGGTGAAGATAATGAAGCAGGATTACTGGATTGGTTAAATCATTTTGCTGATACAGGCTTAATGAAAATAATTATGGAAGAAGTATTTCTTAAGGATCAGGTCATCAAAGTGTTTGATAAGATTACTGAATTTATAGGTTCTACAATGTTCCTTGAAGAATTAGGTGAGAAAACTCAAGAACATGTTCAACGCTTAAAATTACAGAATGCTGATGTTTTTAGTAAGTTGAATAATCTTGACAATGTAAAGGCTGATGTATAGTGGAATTCAATAATCTCAAAGATCTAGAGAAATACGTTAATAAAATGGCAGCAGAAGCAATGTCTAAAGGTAGGGCTGTAAAGGAAACAGTTATTAATGAAGGTAAGAAACGTGTTCAAGAGGACGTTTATGATGTTTATCCAGAACCAAAAGTATATGAAAGAACGGGTGGTCTAAAAGAGGATTGGAATTGGCAGGACACCCCTGATGGAATTGAAATTATCAATACTCGTACTGATAAAGATAGTGGTAAGTATATCGTTGACACAATTGAATACGGAAGAAATTATGACTATGAATTTGAATATTCTAATAAACCAAGACCATTCATTGAGAATACTCGTGAAGCTTTGAGGGATAGTGATAAATTAAAGAATGCTATGAAACGGGACTTGAAATCATTAGGCGTAGATGTAGAATAAATGATTTAATATTGGAGGTGTAGTCTATTGGGAAAAGTGAAAAGAGTTAAATATTTTACAGATGAGAAAAAAGCACTTATCAATCCAGAAAACCAAAAGAAGTATGATAAATATTTAAACTCGAATATTATTAAAAATAGAGATGTAAAAGATACAACTTACAAAGTCTATCAAAACTACATGTCTCACTTTCTAGTTTATCTTGCTGAAAACTGGAACAATATCGACCTTTATAGTGAAGAATTTATGGAAGATGCTATTGATATTATGGAGGGATACATAAGTTTCTTGCAAGATACTCTTTTTAACAACAAAAAAGTTATCAATACAAAGATTAGCACTGTTTCCTCATTTTATGGATGGAGTCTTAAGCGTAAATATATTAATAGACACCCATTTGATAAACAATTGGATAGGATGAAAGGTGCTAACGAAGAGAAAATTATTAGTTCATATTATCTCGATGAAGAACAAATCAACCTTGTGACAAAAACACTTAAAAGTGATCAGAAGACATATGACATTCAAGATAGATTAATCTGGGGCATTATGATTGATTCTGCAAACAGAGTAGGCGCTATTTCAAAATTAACACTATCATCACTTGATTTGGATAGTATGGTTTTCACTGATATTAGGGAAAAACGTGGGTATAAAGTTGAGGTGGTTTTTGAAGAAGAAACTAAAGTGCTGATTGAAGAATGGTTAGAAATGAGAAAAGAAATGGATAATCTTGAAATTGACTCTTTCTTTATTACTAGATATAAAGGTGAATATAGACCAATGACTAAATCAACCATTCAGGAAAGAACTAAGAAAATAGGATATATTTTAGGTTTGGATGATTTTAGAAGTCACTGTATACGTAAAACTTCATTAAACCAAATCTATGTGCAAACTGGCGATTTATCATTAGCTGCCGAAATGGGAAATCACAAATCAGTTGAAACTACACGTCAAAGTTACATCAAACCACAAAGTAAAACTGAGGTTCGTGAAAAGATTGCGAAGTTAAGACAGAGAAAAAAGCAGGAAGATGAATAATTGACATTGGATTTAGAACTGGTAGTCCAGTATTATCTGGACTATGATTTGTGAGTCGAATGCTGATTATAAGTTTTAAAAATAAATAACTTAATATTATAGACAAATTGATTAGTATTTGATAAGATAGTAGTATGAGGGGAAATCCCTTTGTATATAAAAGACTAACGTTCCCGTTGGTCACTTTGCAGAGTTTGTAAAAACCACAAACTCTGAGATATAAATTAATTAGAAAAGGATGATGAAAAGTTGATGAAGACTTACAAAACTAAGGATTTTTATTTAGCAGCATTGTTTATGTGTAAAGGTTTTAGAATGAATGGATCGCATAAAGAACCAAAAGCAGTGTATTTTCACATTGAATATGACAATGAGCAAAACTTACAGGAGGTTATCAGCGAATTTGTAAATCACGAAGCATATGTCAACCTAGGAAAGTTAGTCAAAATGCAAGCAATCCTCAGAAGAGAATTAGATAAGTACCGTAAATAAATTTAATTAAATATTTAGAGATGATGATAAAAGTAGGAGCGAATGTATAATGAATAATAAATATACGATTGAAGAAGGGCAAATTGTAGATACCGAGACTGGTCAAATAGTTAATAAAGAGGAAATACAGAAGGCAATTGAACAGGATACATATGAAACTTATTTAAGGAATGCCGATAAGTTATTTGCTATCGGTTCTAGACCTAGTAGTAAAATAGTTAAGGATAAACGAGGAAATGAACATAACTCTTACAATGTAAAGGAGGGTTATCATTTCGTGAAAGTATTTAAAGTGGATGTTAGAAATACGTTAGAATCTTGCGATTTATCAATTTACTCAAGGGCATTTTTATATTCTTGTTTAGCTTATTTGAACTTTCCAACTAATACAATAGTCATTGATGGTGAGAGTCCAACACTTGAAGTATTATGTAAGAAGTTTAAACTAGGTAAAACTAAAATGTATGAAGTGTTTAAGGAGTTAGAAAAAATAGATTTAATTAAACGTAAGAAAATTAATGGACAGTTGATCATATACATAAATCCATTTTTACATAGTTGTGGATTAGTTGATTCTGAGACTTATAATTTATTTAAAGATAGTTTATATAATCCTATTAATCGTGGAATTGTAGACTAGTAGTATAAACAACTAAGAAGGTAAAACCTCATAAAGTGGATTTTAAGCCTATATATCAAGCTTTGTGGTAATTTTATTTTTCCGTATTACGAATTTTGATGTTCATACAATGGAAATAATTAAACATTAACCTTTATATAAATAAATATTAATACATATTTGAGTAAATGTCAACGGACAAAGCTTATAAATAAAAATAACTTAATAATTAAGAGATGATGGAGGAATGTAGGATGGGTAGAAGTAAATATACAGAAGAGTTTGTGAGAAATTTTCTCAAGGAATTGGGTTGTGAGTTATTATCCGAATATACAGGTGTTAAAAATAATTTTACATATAGATGTAGTTGCGGAGAACCAGCAGAGTCTAATTTTGATAGATTTAAAAATTCTGGGCAAAAAGGTTGTAGCAAGTGTAAAGGGAAAAGGGCGAATGAAAATAACAAGTTAAAACTTGAGGGTGTTAAAAAATATTTTGAAGATCAAGGATGCGAATTATTAGAAACAGTTTATGAAAACAGCAAGACACCAATGAAATATATTTGCGTTTGTGGAGAAGAAGATTATAAGGATTGGAATCATTTCAGTACGGGTGACAGATGTCCAAAATGTGTTTCTAAAAATAGAGCAGAAAGTCAAAGATTAAAATTTGAAGATGTAATGAAATTTTTCGAGGAATACGGTTATAAACTATTGGAAGATGAATATGTAGGAGTTCATGAGACACTAAAATGTATCTGCTCTTGTGGTGAGCCAGTTGAAAAATCATTTTCGACTTTTAAAGCTAATCCGAAATGTACCTGTAAATCTATTAATAAGCCAAATAAGAAGAAAGTAAAAAGTAAGAAAGTTTACACTAGGGAAGAATTAATAGAATTATTTTGGAGATATTATAGTGAACATGGATATTACTCAACCACTGTCGATTTAAAAAATAATGAAAAATATCCTAGTACGTCCCCATTTGTCAGACAATTTGGTAGCTACAAACAATTCCTCATGGATATTGAAGTCTTGTCTGGTGATGGCTGGTACATACACGATGAGAATGTTGTCAAGGAGTTATACAACACACCTTTAGAAAAAGAGATACTTGATAGACTCATGGTAAAAAGGTCTTGGGGAACAGTTGAAAACAAAGCTAGAAAACTTGGGTTATATAAGAAAGAAGTACATACTGAAGAAGAATTAATTGGGTATATTCAAGATTTCTTTAAATTAAACAAAAGAAATCCAACTGCAAGGGATTTTGACGAGAGTTCCGTTTATCCAAATCATGGAGTATATAGAAGTAAGTTTGGAAATTGGACAAACGCTTTAATAGCATCTGGTTTGTATGTGAAAGAAATAATTAAGCTTTCGAGTGAAGACATTAGAGAAATAATTGAAAAATATCAAAAGGGAGACACATTAAAACAGATTGCAGAAAACAATGAAGTTACTGAGAGTAGGGTATTGGATATTCTCCATAAAGAAAATGTACCATTAAAGACTAATAGATGGACTCCTGAACAAATTAAAACTCTGGAAGAAGTTTATCCCTACGAGGAATGGGATGTCATATTAGAAAAGCTAGCACCTTTCAAAAAAGAAGACATTAGGACTAAGGCGAGCAAATTAAAGATTACGAGAGAGTGTTTTGGTTATGATGAAGAGCAAGAAAATTTCTTAATCGACAATTACGAAAAATATCCAATTAAACAACTCAGTGAAATGATGGATAAAACAGAAGGCTCCATTGTCTCAAAGGCAGGTAAGCTAGGTTTAGTTAGGGTTGAGAAGTGGGCAGATGGGGAAATTGATATTTTGAATAATTTTTATGCAACTAGCAGTATAGATGAACTAGTGCTGATGTTGCCAAAAAGAAATAAAAATACAATTACAGAAAAAGCAAATCACTTGGGAATTAAGAAAGACAAAGAACATATGTTTAATAAGCGTATAGAATCAACAAAGAAAGAATTACTAGACAACTTGATTAAACTAGGTAAAAAATTAGGAAGAACTCCAACGTCTTTGGAAGTGAATGAATTATTAGAAAGTGGAGCTACTGCATATTATAGATATTTTGGATCGTATTCGGAAGCGTGTAAAGAAGCCGGACTGGAACCAAATGTGTCAATATTCGGTAGGTCATATCATTATTTATCTAGAAATGGAGACGTGTGTTTATCCTCGAAAGAATTAGAAATAACAAATTTATTAATTGATAACAATATAGAGTACGAGAAAGAAATTTTATATCGTGATATTGTTGATGATGCTGATCTACCTTTAATTAGGTGTGACTGGATGATTGCTGATATTGTAGTTGAGTATTTTGGAATGTCTGAAAGAAAAGACTATAGAGAAAGAATGAATATGAAGATTAAATTATGTGAAGAGAAAAATGTAAAATTAATCCCGTTACTCCCTGAAGATATGAAACATAACTACTCAGGATTGATCAAGAAATTTAAAGAATTTGATATTGAATTAAAACTAATCAAACAAGTAGTCTAAATCACTTTCAATTTTCATAAAAATGGCTTATAATGGAAAGTAAACAAATATTTTATATGAGGTGCTTTCCATTATGAAATGGTTATTAGAAATGGATGAAGATATTCGGACTGGATTTCTTTTAGGGACATTTGTAGTTACATTTATTGCTTCTTTCCTTGTTAACCCTTGGTTAATGTATATATCTTTTGCGTTCCCTATTTTATGGTTTTATACATTAATAAAGAACGGAAAGAAGGAACAAAACAAACAACAGAATAACACAGATATTAATTAAGAAGTGTCATTTGGCGCTTCTTTTTATTTTGCAGAAAGGAGTGTTCAAATGTCTGAAAATTTGCATATAAAAGTTGTCGCCCGACTTGATGAAAAATTATCAACTGATGCCTTACAAAAACAATTAGATAAAATTGCGAAAAGTTTAAAGCTAAATGTCACAATTGACCCTAAACAGTTAAATGACATATCAAAGTCAATTGATAAGCTACAAGATAAAGTAAATAAGCAAACAAAAGGTGGAGTCAAAATCGTCAGTGATGACGATGTAAAAACAAGTAAACAGATATTTACATCAGTTGATGCAGCAGTTAGTAAGTATAAAGAATTTGGACAGGTGAAAATTAAAAAGATATTTGACTCTGCTACTGAAGAACTCAAGTCATTTAACTTAGAGATTCAAAAAGCTGATGGACTAATAGAAAAGTTAAAATTCGAATTAAATCAGAAAAAAGGTATTAATGGTATAGATGGTTTTGTGTTAACCAGTCGAACCGAAGATGACAAGAGAAGTATTGAGATGCAAAAAGCTCTCACAAAAACACTAGAAGAGAGGGCAAGATTAGAGAAGAAGTCAGCAGAAGAGCAAGCAAAAGCAATAAATAAGAGCATTGAAAATAAGAAAAAAGAAGAAGCTGAACAGAAAAAATTAAATGCACAATTACAACAGCAAATAAAACTTTACAAAGAGCAAGCACAACTGAATGTAAGAAATTTAAATAGAACTCATCCGGGGTTTGGTGATAAAGGAGCGTTAGATGGCTATTTAAAGTCTGTTGATGCTCTATCAGCTAAAACTCCTAACCTTTCAAATCAAATGCAAGACCTTGATATGAACTTCAAGAAAATTAAAGTGAGTGCTCAAGAATCGGCTGGTGCAGCACGATTAGCTGGGATGTCATTTGGTGAGATGATGTCACAAGCCATGACTAAGTTCCCCATCTGGATAAATTTGCAAAATACTGTCCAGAATAAACCCTTCTAATTCGGTGAAACTCCTTATGGGACAATACCGAGCGAAGCCTATTGTAGAATAGGAACGTGTAACGACTAGTCGGCATGACGTAGGGTACAAGCGATTGGTACTCGAAACGGAGGGAATCTGATACTTTTTCAGATTAAGATATAGTCTCGTCTTATAGGAAACTATAAGCAGTTCATTAGTGAACGTCATAGGAATAGCGAAACTATGAGAAGATTAACGGATTTCAGCAACTTTGTTCTATGCTCCAATTAGAGCGTTGCAAGATATGTCTCAAAGGTTAATTGAAATTGATAGTTTATTAGTTGATATTAATCGAGTTATGGATATTCCTGATTTCAAATTAACTGAGATGCTTTCTGAGGCTACGGAAGCGAGTGATCAACTATCATCAAAATTAACTGACATGCTCTCGGTAATGGGTGATTTTGCAAGACAGGGTTTCCAAGAAAATGAATTATTGGATATATCAAAAACAGCTACAGTCTTACAAAATATATCAGATTTAGATGCTTCTGGAGCAGTAGACACTCTAACCTCTGCAATGTTGAACTATAATATAGCTGCTGAAGATTCTATTAGAATAGCTGATCAATTGAACGAAGTCGACAATAATTTTGCAATTTCGACAAAAGATTTATCTGACGGGATCAGGAAATCCGCAAGCACAGCAAAAACTTTTGGGGTTGACTTACAAGAGTTAACTGGTTACATCGCAGCTATCGGAAGTACAACTCGTGAAACCGGATCAGTTGTGGGTAATGGGCTTAAGACGATCATTTCCCGTTTAACGACAATCGAAGGTGCAGAAGAATCTTTAAACTCTGCTAATGTTGCAATGAGAGATTTACAAGGTAACGTAAGACCTGTAAGTGAAATATTAACGGATTTGGCTGGAAATTGGTCTTCTCTTTCTGAAGAACAGCAACAAAACATGGGTGTAACACTGGCAGGAAGATATCAGTTATCGAGGTAAACACAAGTGCCTCTCTAATCAGAAATGATTAGATAAAATGCGTTAAATTCAGGGAAAGTCCAGAGATGGATAACCGTGAGCGAAGTCCTATTAATATAAATAACTTAATAGGGAACGTGCAACGACTATAATACGCTACCTTAACGTAAAGTCGAAGGTAAAGGGATAGTCTGAACTCGTACTATAATCTAACATTGAAATACGAGAATTAAGTAGAAATACTTGGTCGCCATTTTATATGGTCAGTAGCCTAAAAAGGTGAAAGTAACAGAATGTCTATGCATTGATGAATAATTTCTCAATGGCACAAGAAGCCACTGCTACAGCTATTGGTTCAACAGGTAGTGCTATGAGAGAACAAGAGAAATATGCAGACTCACTAGAAGCACGTATCAATAGGTTAGATACTGCATGGAACAACCTAGTTATAACTACTGGAAATGCTTTCTTAACAGATGGGTTAATCTCATCAATTGAAGCTTTAAACGATTTAGCATCAGTTACAGCCGTTGCCATCGATAAGCTTGGATTTCTTCCAATTGTATTCGGAACAATAGGTGCGACTGTTACCTTATTAAGTACAAAAGTTAGAGCGTTTTCTACCGCATTGGTATTTGGAACTACTGAAATGACTAGGGCGCAATTAGCTTCCGCAGGATTATCAGCAGGTATGTCAAGGCTTGGTATTGCGACTATGGGGGCAACTGCCGCATTTAGAGGATTAATAGCATCCACTGGAATTGGTCTTGCATTTGTTGCAATAGGTTTTGCTATTGAAAAACTCATCTCTGCCTATTCAAATGCGAAACAAGCTCAAGAAGATTTTGAAGCGACTCAGCAAAAGAATATTGTAGCCTTAACCACAAATAAAGAAAAAACAGAAGAGTTAATAGACTCATACAAAAAATTAACACAGGAAAAAGAAAATGGACAATGGAACAATGAAAAGGAACGTGAGTATTTACAAATTCAGCAACAACTCGGTGATGCGTTCCCAACACTTATTGACCATCTAGACCACACTGGTCAAGCACACTTAAAGAATGCTGATCAAATCGACAAGGAAATTGAAGCTACTGAGAAACTACTTGAGTTAAAGAGAGAAGAAATTAGATTAAACGCTCAAAGCACATTTGAGGATAATATCGATGAACGAGATGGTTTCTTTGGCTTAGAAAAGGAAATTGAAAGAAAACGAAAGCAAATTGAAGAGGCTGATGGGGTAGTTAAACCTGAAATAGTCAATAAAATGAAGCAAGAGCTTCTTTCAATGGAAAACCAACTTTCTCAATCTTCAATGCGAATTAATGACCAAGTTTTAAAGGTAGCAGATGCTTACAATGAATTAAAAATTGACCCTAGTATCAACAAGAGTGTAAGAGAGTTTGTTTCTTCATTAGACTTAACAGATTTAGACGCAAGTGAACTAGATAAGTTTTCACAAGAAATCGCAAAATACACTGATAATCTCCAAAAAGCTACCGAAGCAGGAAATCAAGAAGGTTTCAACAAAGCTAAACAGGATATATCAGACCTTGCTAAGGGAATGGATATTACAGGAACTAATGGTACAGCATTAAACCTTACGTTCAAGCAAGTACAAGATGCAATTGAAATAGTTGCTAATGCCACATACGATGGTTCTGAAGGAATGGATGATTTAGCTGAATCAACTGAAGATGCTACAAATGCTCAAGAAGATTTACTCTCTATTTCTGAAAAGATAGTTGGTGCTTCTAAAAAACAAATAGATTCAGCTAAAGAACAAATTGCTGCATATAGATTACTTACTAGTATTGAAGACAAGAGTGAAGAACAAACTAACATGCTTTCTGATGCTGTAAAGTCATTAGGTGACATGTATCCCCACCTCATTGATGGAACTGGACTTCGCATTGACGCAATGGAGAAGGAAGCTGAACAAAGTGAGATTCTACTTAAAGCATTAGAACAGATGCAAGATGGTCAACTTTCTATTGAAGAAGAGATGACTGTAACAGCTATTTTGAACGCCAAGTCTAGAATGTCACTTTTATTAGAGCAAGCGAGAGCATATGAAGCATTTGCAAACAGACTAGCTAAAGAAGCTGATGCATTAGCTAACACTGGAAATCAACGTGCAGCAGAAGATGCAGAAATTCGAGCGAGGAAAATACAAGGTAAAGCTAATGATGCTTATTCTGATTTCTCCCGTGAGTTAGAAGCATTAATGCCCGACATGGACAAGTGGACTAGTCAACTTGCAGAGGCTACTGATTACTCAGGTAAGAACTACACTTCCACTAAATCTCTAAACGAGGAAATGAAAGATGCCACCTATCAGACAGATAAATATGCTCAAGCACTTGGTGAATTAAACTTAGAACTCGAAAAGCAAAATAAACTCCAAGCAAAATTACCAACTTATTCTCAAGAGTATCAGAAGTCACTTAAAAATGAAATGTCACTACTCAAGCAGAAAAAGAAGTTGCTTGAGGATCAATCTAAAACTCTTGAGTCCCAAATTGCAACAGGTAACTTTACAACTGCTAGTTCTCCTACTACTTCAACAGTTTCAACTGGTGGAGGATCATCAAATCAGATTTGGAGTTTCTTTAAGTCTAAAGGATTTACTGATGAAATTGTAGCTGGAATAATGGGTAATTTACAAATGGAATCCAACCTAAATCCTAACGCTCTCAATAAGTCATCTGGTGCATTCGGAATTGCTCAATGGTTAGGAAGCAGGAAGACAGCTCTACAAAACTATGCTAATTCAGTTGGGAAAAGTGTAAGTGATATTAGCACTCAACTTGAATTCCTATGGAAAGAGTTAAATAGTACGGAAAAAAGAACGCTAAATTGGTTGAATAGTAATCTAGATGCTAGTGCTTCTAAAGTTGCTGAAATGTTTGATAAGCTATTTGAACGTTCTGAAGGAACTCACATTCCTCAACGTCAAAACTATGCCAATCAATTTTTAAAGCAATTTGCAGGCTCGTCAGCAGTTAATAGCGTTGCAAGTAGTGTAGCTAAATACTATTTAGATGGAATTGACAATGCTGAGTCTGATTTAGCGCAACTCCAGAGTGAACTCATCTCAATAAATGACCAAATTGCACAAGCGAACTATGAGCTACTTAGGTATCCTATTGCAGTATACGAAAAGAGAATCAGAGATCAAGAGAAAAATATTATCAATACGACTAATTCACTTTACAGTCTCACACAGGGTACATCAGAATATGGCTTTGCATTGCGCCAATTGGTCGCTTATCAACAAGAAAAGCAAGTTCAAAATGAAAAAGAAATAAATTTTATGCGTCAATTAATTGGCTCTGGGAAATTATCTGCTCAACAAGTGGCAGAAGTAAGTGAAGAACTTCAGACTCTGCTTGAGAGAAGATATGAAATTGCCGAAGCAAGAGATGACATTCAAGCTCAAATTGTCACAAATGCTTTGTACAATTACTCTAAGGCAATCGAGGATGTCAACTATAAACTGGAAATGTCACAGGCACTACAGGAGTCTTATGTAGAAGGTTCACAAGAGTATAATGATGAGATGATCACCCAAGCAGAATTAATTAAACAGAAAAGAGACTTGCTAACTGATGAAATTACAAAGCTTGAAGAGCTAATAAAAAAGCAAGATTTATCAATTGAGTCAACAAATGAGTTCAAATCACAACTAAGAGAGTTAAAACTTGAGCTACAAGGCGTAACAAATGAATTAAATCAAATGGTTGTGAGTGAACTAAGTAAACTAAGAGACATAGAATTAGAAGGTATCAACAAGCATTACGACGCATTGATTGAGAAACAGCAAGAGAGATTAGACTTATTAGATGAGGAGATTGAGAAAGAGGATCGCCTTAAAGAGCTTAGAGAACTTAATGATGAGATTAATAAAGTAAAGGACGATAAGCGTTTCTCTTTCATTACTGAAGAGGGAGAAGAAATCCTCACATATGATACAGCAAGGGTTGCAGAGTTAGAAAAAGAACGAGATGAGCTACTAAAACAGTATGAGCGAGAGGATATTAAAAAATCTATTCAGGATGAAATTGAACGCCTTGAAAAAGCGAAAGAAGACACCATTAAAACTGAAGAGGAAAAGTGGAAAGGTCTATTGGAAGCAGCACAAAGTGGAACTTTAACATTCGAAGAGTTTATGTCAACTTGGTACACTTCAAGTTCTGAAAGCCTAGGTAACTATGTCGGAGATGTTGAGCAGAAGATTAACAAGTTAAAGGAACTGTTTGAAGCTTTAAAAACACTAAAGGCAGAAAGTAGTAATCCACTTGGCATGAGTGAATCTGACTTCAATAGGTACGTCAATAATAAAAAGCTATATGAATCAGGTGCATCTGGCTCGACTCAAGCTGCTAAGGAAAATCAGTCATTAAGAGAAAAATATGAGATACCTTCTGATTCATACTCTTATGATGATTTAAAGAAGTTTCATAGTGGAGGAGTAGTTGGTGGATCAAATAACAGATTGACGGAATTGGCAAACAAACTGTTCAATGCAAAGCCTAATGAGCAGGTGATTAAAGCTTTAAAAGGTGAGATATTTACAACGCCACAAAATTTAGCTAAAAATTTCTTACCTAGTTTAAAAGGTCTAGTTAACTCAGTACATAGCCAATCTTCAGTCGCTCAGTCTGGTGACACAATCCACTTGAATAACGTGACGGTTGTGGCGAACAATCCAAACGAATTCATGAGTCAGTTAAAGAGTCAGCTACAAATCTACAAGAAAAATATTCACATGTAATAAGCGTTAAAGGTGTACTGCTTTTGGGTACACCTTCTTTTTTTTTAAAAAGTTGGTCATAAAGGAGGTTTTAATTTGCCAACAAGCAATTTTAAAGTAGGCGAGATGCTGAATAAACGTACTCGTAATAGTAAGACATGGATAAATTTTGACGGTTCTTACACAACGGAAATCCACACAGGCGATGTGCATTTTGATGATGAAAATGGAAATCTCCAGAATATTAATACAGATTTATTTGACGAAGCTGACTTTGACATCGTTGACTATCCAGTAGCTAGAGAAGGTTCGGAACGCTATAGGCAAGCAAAAGAAGAAGCAAAACAAGCTAAGAATAAAGGTTTGTTAGATCGAAGCAAAAACAATTTTCAAGCGCTCAGAGTGCCGTTTGATTGTCATATCCCGCGAAACTTTCAGCGCGGTTACACCATTGGCAAGGGTCAGGATAAGTTAACGTTTAAGCCTGTCAAAGCATCTCCAAGTATGGGCGAGTTAGCAGAAAACAACAGAAGCGTTATTACTTATCAAGATGTGTGGAACGATACTGATGTGGAATTAAAGGTATTGCCGAATGGAATCAAGGAAACTCTGTGGCTAAAGACGGATAAAGCGCCGACTAACTTCTCATTTGAAGTAAAGGGCAAGGACATTGCCGAGGACTTTACAGCCGGAGCCTTAAAGCTTATGCCCGCGTGGTTGCAGGATGCGAATGGTACGAAACGCGATGTTGAAATGGTTGTCACTCAGCACAATGATAATAAAATGTATGTCGAATTAAACGCTGATGTATCTGATTTAGTTTATCCTATTGAGATTGACCCGACTGTGACAATTCAGCCGGATGGAGCTAGCGGGAAAGATACCTACGTTTCGTCCTTCTCCCCAGATGTGAATTTCGCCGGACAGGAAATGATATCTTTCGGACGCGATGGCGGTACTGCAATTGACAGAGCTATGTTGGAGTTTGATTTGAGCGGAATTTCTGGGAAAACAACATCAGCAATATTATCATTATTTATTTACAGTGACAGAGGGAACGAATATCCTTTTGGTGTTCATAGAATTACATCTACGTGGGAAGATACGGAACCTACCTGGAACAATCAGCCTGCGTTTGACACCACAGCTGATGCGAGTTTTGCAACTGCAAACGATATAGATGTGACAAGTTTGGTAGATAAATGGACATCTAGCGGTTATCCGAATTTCGGAATGTTGATAAAATCAACGAATGAAGATGCATACGACACAGGGAAGTTAGCTTACTCAAGCGAACGCGCTAATTACCAAGAACGTCCGAAACTAACTATCACTTACAACCATGCCCCCACTAAACCAACCTTGTTAGTGCCGAATGGCGGAGAAGCATGGAACAGTCTGCATACGGTTAGTTGGGTAGCTTCGACGGATGAAGATTCAGCGGATTTGCAATACCAAATACAGTTAAGTAGTGACAATGGATCAACTTGGAAGGATATCGTTGCTTTAACAAATATAAATATCACATCACAGGACTACGACTTTATCAACGAGACCGAATCTAGCACATCTAAAATCCGAATCCGAGCATTTGATGGTGCTTCCTATGGAGCATGGGACGAATCAGACGGAGTGTTCACGATTCAGCATAACCAAGCACCTACAAGTCCTACTAACCTTACTCCTAGTGGTGGAGAAGGCAAAGATAGAGCGAGTTCTGTAAGATTATCTTGGCAACATAATGATGCAAACAGTGACCCACAAGCAAAATTTGATTTACAGTGGAGATTACAGGGAAGTACCACTTGGAATTTTATCTCTAACGTAACAATTGATCAATTCTATGACTTCCCAACTAACACTTTTCCAAAAGGTACTATTGAATGGAGAGTGAGAACCTACGACCAAGCAGATTTATCTAGTCCTTATTCTGCAACAGAAGTTTTCTATGCAGGAGATAAACCATCTAACGCCACAATAACATCACCAAAAGATGGGGATATAGTCGTATTATCTAATCCTGTTGTGCAATGGTCAAGTTTTGGTCAAGTCGCTTATCATGTAAGAGTTCTCGATGTGAATGGCAATCTATTGTGGGAGTCCATTAGCTCAAGCACTAATAAGTCACTAACCATTGGTTACAACCTAGAGAATCTAAAGCAATATAAAATACAAGTTGCCATCAGAAACAGTGATAACTTATGGTCTGATTTTGTCACAAGTAACATTACAATTTCCTACACTCAGCCAATAGAACCTATCCTTACGGTTAGCTCTAATTCTAATCTTGCTACAATTAACATTGCTATTGAGCATCCTACAGGTGAAAATATCCCTAGTGTTGTCTCTACAAGATTGTACAGGAGAAAGAATGGAGAGTCTGAATGGAAGCTACTCACAACAACAGAAAGTTTAAATTATACAGATTTTCAATGTTCTTTTGGTGTATTTGAATACTCAGCAATCTCTATTGGTTCAAATGGAACCCAATCAAACAGAAGTCTTGTAATGCCTGTGGATGTACAATTTGACGGATGGTGGATTTTTGATAAAGAAAGTGGAGAGGGTTATCAATTCATTTATAACATTCCTTCTATATCGGTAAATATCGAAGAGGAAAGATATGAGTTTAAAACATTTTCGTCCAAACCTTTCATTAGATATGGAGATTACAAGGCTAATAGAGGTTCTTTATCTGGGTTGAAAATAACTAATGAAGCTCTAAACCCAAGAGAGCAATCATTAAAACTAATCTCACTAATAAATAAAAGAAAACCGATGATACTTAAAAACCATTTCGGTGACTTATGGACAGTGAATATTCACAGTCCAATTAGAAACTTAAATCCAAACAATTATGAAGAAATTAGCATTGAGTGGGTGGAAGTATGATAGTTGCTAGTCAAACATTTAAGGAGCATTTGTCTAGTCCAATTAATGAAGTGTATGCAAAAATTGAGTTACTAGACAAAAATGAAAATGTAATTGATGACATTACCACTAAAGCTATAGATGGAAGCATAAGTGTAAGTAAAGAAAGAGAGACTAGAAGAACTTTTTCTATCTCTCTTCTAAATGATGACAATGAGTTTACTTGGTCTGTTGGAGGAAGGATTTGGCTTGACAAAAGAATTAAGTTGTGGATTGGATTAAAAATAAATAATCAAATAGAATTTGTTCCACAGGGGATATTCATTTTAACCGACATGGCTGCATCGTCTTCTCACACAGGAGAAAGAATTGCCAATTTGTCAGGATTGGATAAATGGAGCTTACTTAGTGGTGATCCAGTTGGAAAGTTTACCAATCATACAACAGTTGAAAAAGGTGTAAAAGTATCCGATGCTATTAAAACAATTTCTCAAGGTGGAGGAATTGATAAGTTTATTTTTGATGATTGTGATGTTACAGTTCCATATACTTTAACGTATGATTTGGGAGATTCAAGAGGAAAAGCTATTAAAGAACTAGCTGATTTAGCTGTTTATTCAATTTTCTTTGATGTAAATGGGTATTTACGTTTTAGACCTCAAGTTAATCTAGAAACAATGCCATCAGTTTGGACTTATGATAAGTCTGACTATACCTTGTATGCAAAATCAGAAAAGATTTTAGACCATGCCGAGTTATTTAATAAAATTTTGGTTATTGGAGGATCGAGTCAAAGTGGAACTGTATCAGCCATTGCTCAAGATGATGAAGCAGATAGTCCTACAAGTATAACAAATATTGGAGAGAGATTGTTTCTTTACAATAATGGCTCTCCAGACCCTCTTATAACCAGCACTGTTTTAGCTCAAGCTAGAGCAGATTTTGAATTAAAGAATAGGCTTAGAATTGCAGAAAGACAACCAATGGAAATCATGCCAAATTACTTGCACGAAGCAGAAGACGTAATAACACTTGTAGATGACTGGCACAATACAAATGATAAATATGAGCTGATTTCATTTAATATCCCATTAAAACCATCAGCTATGATGTCAGCAGAAGTGTGGAGAATCAATAGAATTGGAAGAAGATAGGATGATATAAATGAATGAGGAATTCTGGTCAAAATTCACATCTCTAATAGAGTCACATGTTAGAAAGCTCCTATCTGATTGGGGCTTTTTTAATATGTATGACGATGGAAAAATTGAATCTATATCTACAGATCAAAGGAAAGCGAATGTTTACGTTAATGGCTCAACCGATATAACAAGAGATATTCCAATTAGAGAAGGTGTATCACTGTCAGTCGGAGATGAAGTGCGTATTTTAAATGTCAACTTTAACAAGAAAGACAGAATTATAGATTTTAAGAAAATAATTTAACGACATAAAAAAGGACACCCAGATTAGTTTCTGATTGTCCTTTTATTTTTTTATTCAGATAAAATCATTCTTTTAATAGTATTAGAAATAATTAAATAAAACCAAGAGTATTCAAGCGTATTCAGGAGCATATAAAAGTTCTGACAATTTAAATGTGCATAAAAAGAGGGAGGATGCCACCTAACAAGTAAACATTCTCCCTTATTGCAGTACAAACTTGTACCACCTTTATTATACTTCAGGTGGTGATCATTATCAAGGATTATTTATAAATAACTTAATAGAACTGGAGTGTTGGCAGTGGAGCAAGATATTAATCGTAGAGTGGCAGTATTAGAGGTTAAGGTTGATAAGAATACAAAGTCACTTGAAAGCCAAAATCAAAAGAATGACATTCTAATTGAAATGAAAACTCTAATGGAACTACAAACAGAAGTGAATAAAGAACAAAAGGAACAAATTAAAGAGTTCTCTAACACTCTCATAAAAGTAAATAAAAACTTAGATGGATTAAACAGTGGAATGAAAGACCTTAATAAGAGGGTTACAGACATAGAGAATAAACAAGATGAAAGAAAGATTGATCCACAGATGGTATTCAAGGATGTCATCTATAAAGTTGTACCAGCCTTTATTTTAGCTTGGTTACTATTACAGTTCGGATTAAAATAATTTAACTTAATAAGGGGTGACAGAAAATGAGTTCACTTCGAGATCAGAAAAAAGTTGAGAAGTTACAGAAGAAAATATATAAGATTGAAAGCAAAAATGGTAACTTTTGGTCTAATGGAATCAACGAAAAAGAATACTTATTAATTATATCAACTACTATGTTCTTTGCATTTGTAGCAACTGGATTGATTATGCTCCTACTAGGTAAAGAAATCGATGAAATGTATCTATCGCTATTAGATATGGTAAGTCCAGTTGTAATGCTCATTGTTGGAAGTGTGTTTGCAGTCACTGGAGTTCAAGCATTTACTAATAGAAAATCAAGCTCAGTTGAAATTAATAGAAGTCAAAATACGAATCAAATGCAAAATCAACCTTCCAATCACACAAACTTTGAAACTCAAACTCAGTCTACAGATATAAATAATGATAGTTATCTATAAGGGGAGATACTAAATGGAAGATTATCTAATAAAAGGTTTAAGCTACTTAGCAGTCGCATTGATTAATGTGGTTATTTACTATGTTGCTATGTTTCTACGTAAGCATAAAGTTGTTCAAGAATTAAACGCACATAAAGAGCTAGTAAAAATAGCAGTTGTAGCTATCCAACAAGCTTATGAATCTTTAGATGGAAGTAGAAAATTTGAACTAGCTAAAGATTGGGTAATTAATGCTGCAAATGAAAAAGGTTTGAAGATTTCAGATAAGGAGATTGAATTCCTCATTGACAGTACTGTAAAGGAATTAAAGACAAGTATGGTTGGATGGGAAAAGATTATAAAAATAAATAACTAAATATTTAACTCGTGAGACTGCACATTTTTGTGTGGTCTTTTTTGTTGCATCAACTTATCAATCATCAAATGGAGGAATCAATAGGGAATGAGTAATAGCAAAATAGCATACAGACTAAAAAAGGCTGTTTTCAATAGTTCAAACAAAGATTTTAATAAAAAAGGAATATATAGAGTCTTCAATGCAATTACCAACAAATCTTACATCGGGAAAACAGAAAAAAGTTTTAGAGAGCGATTAAATTCACATATAAAAACACTAAATAGCAAAACTCACCATAACAAACATTTACAAACATCCTTCAATAACCAAGGGGAATACTTTTGTTTTGAAATTATAGAATCTTTTGATAATAATTCGGATGTAGATTTAAATAGTTTAGAAATGTATTACATAAGAGAATACGATAGCTACAAGAATGGGTATAACCAGACTTTGGGTGGAGAAGGTTTGTTAGGTGTTGTGGTATCAGAAGAAACTAAAATGAAAGTGTTAAAAGCGAACAAAGGAATGTTTTATGGTGAATCGCATTCCCAATCTAAAGTAAAAGAGGAAGACGTAATATCTATTTGCAAGATGATAATAGATGGAAAAACAAACAATGAAATTTCACACGAACTAGATATTAGTTCATCAATAATTAGGCATATAAGAAATGGAGATAGGTGGAGTCATGTAGTCAGTGATTACATGAGTAAGTTTCCCCCTAAAAGAAGGAATCAAACTATAACAAATGACCTAAAGGAAAGTCTATATACTCCAGAATACGTGTTTAATCTATACAAAACTATTAAAAATAAAGAAAAGGTAGCGAAGAAGTTAGGTGTTAGAAATACATTTATTACAAAAAGATTAAGAGAATATGAGGTGAAAACAGGTGAATTTTCCAATAAGAAAGAAACTAGTACCTCAAAGTAAATACTCAATCAAATGTCCATATAAAATGGATGCTGAATTTATCACAATACACAATACATATAACAATGCTAGTGCAAACAATGAGGTTAATTACATGATTAACAATAATAATTCAACATCGTTCCATTTCGCCATTGATAACAAAGAGGTTGTTCAGGCTATTCCCTTGAACAGAAACGCTTGGGCATCAGGTGACGGTAGCAAAGGTGATGGTAATAGAAAATCAATACATATTGAAATTTGCCATAGTAAATCAGGTGGAGAGTTGTATAAGAAGGCAGAACAACTGTCCATTAAATTTATTGCACAATTGCTTCATGAACGTGGATGGGGCATTGATCGTGTAAAATCGCACAAGTATTGGACTGAGGTTGGTGTCAACAAAGGATACTCTACCTATGTTAAAAATTGTCCACATCGTATTTTGGACGAGGGTAGATGGCAATCCGTATTAAATGAGATTGAAAAAGAATTAAAATTTTTAAATGGAAGTATATCTATTGCCAAAGGTGAGAATCAAAAACTAGAGGAGGTAATGGGAATGAAAATGTCAGACTTTATTACAAATGGAGATATGATTCGTTTGGAAACTGTTTATCGCTATGCTCGTGTGGATGGATTTTTAAGTGATGACGCTTGGGAAAAGAAGTGTGCCGATAAAACAATTACAGTTGGTGAGGTCTGCTACTTGAACGCATTATTGGATCATCGAAGACATGGAGTACATAAAAATCAAATTGATGAGTTAACTGCTGAAATTAACCAATTAAAAGGTGAATAACTAAACAAGAGAGGGTTAATCCCTCTCTATCTTGTGAAGATGATTCATGATGTTGGGATTAATTTGTCCGATTATATGAAAAATATACAATGAAATTTTGGTTTTATCGTGATTCATGAGAGAGGTCTAAATTAGGACTTCTCTCTTTTTATATCCAAATAAATAACTAATAGGAGGAATTAGAAATGGCATATCGCCTCGGATCAGGATATCTAGGTACGGAGAAATGGGAGGTCACATCTACAGTTGATACTGAAATCATTCCAAATTCACCTGAAAATTGGACAATGAAATATAACTTATATAAATTCAGTTTCTTTAATCCTGAAAATGACGCAACAGTAGTTATCAATAACAAACACACTATATTTATTCCAAGTGGAGCAGGTTTCACTTCAGATAATTTAGATACTCCCATTTATTCATTTGTAATTAAAGAATCAGGAGTGAAATACTGCTTTATTTCAGCTTATTAGGAGGTGGAAGGAATTGTCTTTCTTTATCAATATCAATAGAACGCCTGTCAATGGGACGGTAAATACTTATGTACAAGTTTTTACAGCATTGGAAGGACA
>ENA-ORXC01000539-ORXC01000539.1-marine-metagenome-genome-assembly--contig:-NODE-539-length-26011-cov-58.355209_pt1 | contig 26011 bp, 22 predicted proteins | sample MGYA00237865_ERZ511478 | MGnify/ENA metagenome assembly ERZ511478
AAGCACAAAAAGTATAAGTCATTACCTAGCCATAGCTATTCCGGCAAACGTGGTTGTTGCCGAGGCGGAGTGGTAATGAGTTTTGAAAACTTTGTACAATTTTGAATACCCTCCACTCACAATTTCCTCCTAACATCATCTTTTAAAATACGTATTGCACGATCTTCTTTATATCTTTACCATATGAATGATACTTTATTACTTTTTCTTATTGCTTTCATATGCTTAGTGGGCGGTACGCTCTTAGGGATATTTATCTCAAATCTTAAAAAGAAGGGAGAACTTAGTGGTTTACAAGAGCGCTTGCGTCAAGAAGAACTTAAGCTAGAAGAGGCTAGAAACACAAGCCTTAAAGTAGAGACACAAATGCAGCAACTTCGCGCAGAAAACAATGAGCAACTCCAGCAGCTACGCGCAGATAGTGAGAAACAACTTAGCTACCTTAGAGAAGAAAAAGATCAGTTTCAAAACGAACTTACCGCTCGCAACGTAGCCTTTGAAGGCTTACAAAAAAGAATGGAAGAAAAAACGGCAGAGCTAGAACAGCTGCAAGAAAAGTTTACCAAAGATTTTGAACTCATCGCTAGTAAAATTCTTGATGAAAAGTCTAATAAGTTCACTTTACAAAACAAACAAAACCTTGATATCATCTTAAAACCGCTTCAAGAAAAAATTCAAAACTTTGAGAAGCGCGTAGAAGAAACTAATAAAGAGGCAATAGATAGAACCTCTGCCCTTAGAGAGCAAATAAAAGGTCTTACTGCTCTTAATGAGCAAATGACAAAAGAAGCCAGTAACCTTACTAAAGCGCTCAAAGGAGATAGTAAGATGCAGGGTAACTGGGGCGAGCTTGTACTAGAGCGTGTGCTAGAAAAATCTGGGCTAGAAAAAGACCGCGAGTATTTTATACAACAAAGCTTTACTACAGAAGAGGGTAAACGTGTACTTCCAGATGTGGTGATACACTTACCGGCAAATAAGAAGATGATTGTAGATAGTAAAGTATCCCTACGTGCCTACGAGCGTTTTGTAAATGAAGAAGACCCACACCTTAGAGATGCGCACTTAAAGCAGCACGTAAATGATTTAAAGCGACACGTACAACAGCTTAGTGATAAAAACTATCAAGATATCTACCAGATAGAAAGCCCAGACTTTGTACTGCTATTTATACCTATCGAGCCAGCTTTTGCCATTGCCATAAATGCCGAAAATGAGCTCTATAATAAAGCTTTTGAGCAAAATATTGTTATCGTTACACCTTCTACCCTACTTGCCACACTGCGCACTATAGACTCAATGTGGAATAATGAGAAGCAACAACAAAATGCGCTAGAGATCGCAAAACAGGCTGGAGGACTTTATGATAAATTTCACGGGCTAGTAACAGATCTTACGGCCGTAGGTAAAAAGATGGATGATGCAAAAAGTGGGTACTCTGCCGCTATGAATAAACTTGTAGAAGGTAATGGTAACCTAATCACAAGAGTAGAACGCCTTAAAAAAATGGGTGCCAAAGCAAAAAAAGCACTTCCAGAAGCTATCATTAAGCGTGCAAATGCAGATGATGACCTAACTTTACTAGACTAAATAATTATGAAAAAAATACTATTTGTAGTCCTTACTACCATCTTTTTACTGGCAGCAGCTTGGTTTGCCTTCATTTACTACGTCCCTTACAGTAAAGGAACACGCGCCGGCGAACTTATAAAATTCTCTAGCAAAGGAGTAATTTTTAAAACTTGGGAAGGTGAGATAAGCCAGGGTATAAGTGGAGCACAAATCTTTAGCTTTTCGGTATTAGATCAAGAAGAGGAGGCTATTGAGGCGCTTAATAAATATCAAGGTCAATATGTAAAGGTTGAGTATATAGAGCGCTTTGGGACCTTCTCTTTCTGGGGAGATACTAAGTACTTTATTACAAATGTAGTACCAGAGCAATCACCACACTTTAATAGACAATAGGGAGCATTAAGAGTGTTTATTACGCTTTCGCGAAAGCGTACTCAAAACCCCCATAAACTTAAAAAGGTCTACTCATTGAGTAGACCTTTTTTAATACTGTAATTTGAGCAGTAAATTAGTTACTCAAGTACATCTTTCTTCTTGCGTATAAATCGTAAAAAGCATCATCACGAAGGTTATCTATAAATAAGATACTCTCTCCTGTACTCTTCATCTCTGGTCCTAAGTTCTTATTTACATTTGGAAACTTATTAAAAGAGAATACTGGTTGCTTGATTGCATATCCTTCTAGCTGTGGGTTGAAGTTAAAGTCTTTTACCTTCTTCTCACCTAGCATCACCTTAGTTGCATAGTTTACATATGGCTCTTTGTAAGCTTTTGCTATAAATGGAACCGTACGAGATGCTCTTGGGTTTGCCTCAATGATGTATACTTTATCATCTTTTACAGCAAACTGTATGTTTATAAGACCTACTGTATCAAGTGCTAGTGCAATTTTTCTAGTGTGATCTTTAATTTGCTCTAGTATAAGGTCTCCAAGGTTAAATGGAGGTAATGTTGCATTACTATCACCAGAGTGTATACCACAAGGCTCAATGTGCTCCATAATACCTATGATGTATACATCTTCTCCATCACAAATAGCATCTGCCTCTGCCTCTATCGCTCCGTCTAGGTAGTGATCTAGTAGGAGTTTGTTATTAGGTATCTTACGTAGTAAGTCTACAACGTGCTCTTCTAGCTCGTCGTCGTTTATTACAATCTTCATTCCTTGTCCTCCTAGTACATAAGATGGTCTTACAAGGATAGGGTAATCTAGTTTTTGTGCTACTGCAAGCGCCTCGTCTGCCGTCTCTGCTGTATCAAATTCTGGATAAGGAATATCAAGATTTTTTAATAATGTAGAGAAGCTTCCTCTGTCTTCGGCAAGATCTAGTGCTTGGTAACTTGTACCTAAAATTTTGATCCCGTAACGGTCAAGCTTTTCGGCTAGTTTAAGTGCTGTTTGTCCTCCTAGTTGTACGATTACGCCTTCTGGCTTTTCGTGACGTATGATGTCATAAATATGCTCCCAGAATACAGGTTCAAAGTATAACTTATCTGCCGTGTCAAAATCTGTAGATACAGTCTCAGGGTTACAGTTTATCATTATAGTCTCATAACCACACTCTGCAGCGGCAAGTACACCGTGTACACAGCAGTAATCAAACTCGATACCTTGCCCTATACGGTTAGGTCCTGAACCTAATACTACTATCTTTTTCTTGTCTGAAACTACACTTTCGTTTTGAGCAAATCGAGTTCCGTCAGGAAGCTCCATTTCATTTTCAAAAGTTGAGTAAAAGTATGGCGTTTGTGCTACAAACTCTGCCGCACACGTATCTACCAGTTTATAAACTCTGTTTATTTTTAATTCATCTCGCTTGCTTGTTACTGCACTTTCGAGACATCCTAGCATATGTGCTATTTGTCTATCTGCAAAACCTCTTTGTTTTGCCTCGAGTAATAAATTTCGCGGAAGCGTATCTACCTTAAAAGTAGATATCTCTTTTTCCATTGCATATAGCTCCTCATATTGTTTAAGGAACCACATATCTATTTTTGTAATCTCGTGTATACGTTTAAGCGGGATACCCATCTGGATAGCATCATAAATCACAAATACACGGTCCCAGCTTGCGTGGGTAAGCTTGTCTATAATCTGGTCGTAACTCTTATACCCTTTACCATCTGCTCCTAGACCATTACGTTTAATCTCTAGTGACTGTGTTGCTTTGTGTAAGGCTTCTTGAAAAGAGCGTCCTATACCCATTACTTCTCCTACAGATTTCATCTGTAAGCCTAGGGTGCGGTCACTTCCTTCAAATTTATCAAAGTTCCAACGTGGTATTTTTACAATTACATAATCTAATGTAGGCTCAAAAAGGGCCGATGTAGATTTTGTAATCTGGTTATCTAGTTCATCAAGGTTGTATCCTATCGCTAGTTTTGTAGCGATTTTTGCAATAGGGTATCCCGTTGCTTTTGATGCCAGTGCAGATGATCTAGATACACGTGGGTTAATCTCAATAGCGATAATTTCTTCTTCATTATCTGGGTTTACCGCAAACTGTACGTTACACCCTCCAGCAAAGTCACCTATACTGCGCATCATATGGATAGCCATATCACGCATTTTTTGGTAAGTAACATCAGATAATGTCATTGCAGGTGCCACAGTAATAGAGTCTCCTGTGTGGATACCCATAGGGTCCATATTTTCGATAGCACAGATAATAACCACATTATCATTTGCATCACGTAGTAACTCTAGCTCATACTCTTTCCACCCTAGTAAGGCTTTATCTATCATCACCTCGTGTACTGGTGATACTTCTAGACCGTGAGATAGGAGTCTATCAAAATCTTCTTCTTCAAAAACGAAAGATGCTCCCGCTCCTCCTAGTGTAAAAGAAGAACGTATTACTAATGGAAAACCAAACTCTTGAGCAATCTCTTTTCCTTTTAAGAATGAGTTTGCACTTGCCTGTGGTGCCATAGGTATACCTATCTCTCCCATAAGTGTTTTAAACTGATCGCGATCTTCTGTAATATTAATAGCCGCGATATCTACACCTATAAGCTCTACTTCAAAATCTTTCCAGATACCCTTCTCATCTGCCTCAATACAAAGGTTAAGCGCAGTCTGCCCTCCCATAGTAGGAAGCACTGCATCTATATTAGGATGCTTTTTGAGTATCTCTACAATAGACTTTGTAGTGAGTGGCAATAAATAGACGTGATCTGCCATAGAGGGATCTGTCATAATCGTTGCCGGGTTAGAATTGATTAGAATAGTCTCAATTCCATCCTCTCTTAATGATCTTAATGATTGTGATCCTGCGTAATCAAATTCACACGCTTGACCAATAACAATAGGTCCAGAACCTATGAGTAGAATCGATTTTAAGTCTTTATTTTTAGGCATTTACTGTGGTTTTTCTAGAATTATCTAAAATTATGAACTGATAGGGTATAAAAAAAGGTGTTACTTAAAAAAAGTAACACCTATATATTTACATCAACGAGATGCATTATTTTTTGTGACGAAGCTCAGAAGATACACTTATTTTCTTTCTTCCTTTAGCACGACGACGTGCTAAAACTTTACGACCGTTTACAGAAGCCATACGCTCTCTAAAACCGTGTTTGTTTCTTCTTTTTCTTTTTGATGGCTGAAACGTTCTCTTGCTCATTTTGTATCTTCTTTAATGTCTTGTTAGGACCGCCTTATAATTTCTTTTATTTACAGCTTTCTAAGCTGGGCGCAAATATACGAGAAGTTTTTACTTCTACAAATGGAAAAATAAATTTTTTTTATCTCCTTTTATATACCTTTGCTCCCGCCTGTATATAGGGCAAAAATAAGAAAACAAACGGTCTAAATATAATCTATGTTTAATAAAAACATCAAACTCGTTCTAGCTATAGCAACTCTTGCAGCAGCAATATGGCAATTTACAGAGAATGAAATAGGTAATGGTATAATGCTACTCTTACTTATGGGAATCTTTATATTCTTATATTTTAAAAACGAAATTATCTTACTTGCCTTTTTACGTTTACGTAAACAAGACTTCCCTGGAGCTCAAAAGTGGCTTTCAAAAATTAAAAACCCAAGCAGCGCTCTCGTTACAAAACAAGAAGGATACTATAACTACCTACAAGGACTTATGGTATCACAGACTAATATGACCCAGGCCGAAAAATATTTTAAGAAAGCCATAAGCCTAGGTCTCTCTATGGATGCAGATCTTGCAATGGCAAAATTAAGTCTTGCAGGTATTGCAATGAGTAAAAATAGAAGACGTGAGGCACAAACCCTTATGAAAGAGGCAGAAGCTCACGATAAGCACGGTATGCTAGGAGAGCAACTCAAGACTATGAAGGCAAACTTCAAGGCCGCTGGTAATCAACCAAAACACCAGTACGGTAGACCTACATCTGCCAGAGCTGGGAGAAGACAGCGATAGTATACTTTTTACTACACAATGAAAGCTGACTTTCTAACATACCAAGCACAAACCACTCCTCACCCACTAGCGATGGAGGTAGCAAAGGCAGAAGGCAGTTACATATATAATACAGAGGGCAAGAAGTTTTTAGATTTTGTAGCAGGCGTCTCTGCCTGTAGCTTAGGACATCAACATCCTAGAGTGAAAGCTGCAATTATCAATCAGCTAGATAAGTATGCTCACGTGATGGTGTATGGAGAATATGCACAGTCTCCAGCCGTACAGCTCACAAAGCTCCTTGCAGCGCACCTACCTCCATCTTTACAGAGTACATACCTTGTAAACAGTGGTACAGAAGCTATAGATGGCGCTATAAAACTCGCTCGTAGAGCAACGGGTCGTACAGAGATTATCGCAGCTGTGGATGCCTATCACGGTAATAGCTATGGAGCACTAAGCCTTATGAGTAATGAGGAGCGCACCGCGCCCTTTAAACCTATGATAGGTGATGTCTCTTTTATAAAATTTAATTGTGACCGCTATCTTGAACGCATCACAGAACATACAGCCGGAGTTGTATTAGAAACCATACAAGGCGGTGCAGGTTTTATAGAGCCTACTAATGACTTTCTATCTAAGGTAAAACAACGATGTAAAGACGTAGGCGCTCTTCTCATACTTGATGAGATACAACCAGGTATGGGGCGCACAGGTAAACTTTTTGGTTTTGAGCACTACGATGTCGTTCCAGATATTCTTGTAACAGGTAAAGGGCTAGGCGGCGGTATGCCTATAGGTGCATTTACTGCATCACGAGACACAATGGCGTTACTATCAGATAATCCTAAGCTGGGACATATTACCACCTTTGGCGGGCATCCAGTGATTGCGGCGGCAGCGCTAGCCACACTACAAGAAATCACAGAGACCACTCTTATAGAAGACACCTTAGTAAAAGAACAACTCATACGCGAGCAACTCGTACACCCATATATTACAGAAATAAGAGGGCGCGGCCTTATGCTTGCAGCACTCACCCCTTCGGCAGCAATTACTTCTGAGGTGATACTTGCTTGTCAAGATGCGGGTCTTATATTGTTTTGGCTACTTTTTGAAGATCGCGCCATACGCATTACTCCACCACTTACCATCACAACAGAAGAAATCATAGAAGGATGCGCTATTCTGCTAGCAGCCTTAGACCAAGCACTAGAGAAGCACGGTAGCTTAACATAATTAAAATACTTTATAACAATTCATTGGGATAGTTACGCTTTCGCGAAAGCGTAAAAACTCGTAATTTTATAAAAAAAGCTGCTCTTGAAATTTAAACTACAATCTGACTTTAAACCTACTGGTGATCAACCCTCTGCAATCAAACAACTAGTAGACGGTATCAATAAAAACGAAACCTACCAGACACTACTAGGTGTTACCGGAAGTGGTAAAACATTTACGGTCGCAAATGTGATACAAGAGACAGAAAAGCCCACACTCATACTCGCTCATAACAAAACACTCGCAGCGCAATTATACAGCGAGTTTAAAGCATTTTTTCCAGATAATGCGGTAGAGTATTTTGTATCATACTATGACTATTACCAGCCGGAGGCCTTTATTCCTTCTTCTGGAGTGTATATAGAGAAAGATCTTTCTATCAATGAAGAGATAGAAAAAATGCGACTAAGCACCACCACTTCCCTACTCTCTGGGCGTCGCGATGTGATTGTGGTTGCATCTGTATCGTGCTTATACGGTATAGGTAACCCCGCCGAGTTTGAGAAAAACATAACAGAAATCAAGCAAGACCAAGTTATGGCACGCACGATGTTTCTTAAAAAACTCGTGCAAGGACTCTACTCACGTACAGAGGGAGAGTTTAATCGTGGTAATTTTAGAATAAAGGGAGATACGGTAGAGGTGTTCCCGGGATATGCAGATATGGCTTTTAGAGTTCACTTTTTTGGTGATGAGATAGAAGAGATAGAAGCCTTTGACCCAGCATCTGCAGAGGTGATTGAGAAGTATTCTCGCTTGCGCATCTATCCTGCAAATATGTTTGTAACCTCTCAAGATGTACTACAAGGAGCCATAAATCAAATAGGTGAAGATCTTACTAAACAGGTAAGCTTTTTTGAAGAAGTAGGTAAACACCTAGAAGCAAAAAGGCTAGACGAGCGCACAAATTTTGACTTAGAAATGATACGAGAGCTAGGCTATTGCTCTGGTATTGAAAATTACTCAAGATATCTAGACGGTCGCGAGCCAGGCACAAGACCTTTCTGTCTACTAGATTTCTTTCCAGATGACTACTTGATGGTAGTAGATGAGAGTCACGTGACGGTCTCGCAAGTAAGTGCGATGTATGGAGGTGATAGAAGTCGTAAGGAAAACCTGGTAGAATACGGTTTTAGACTACCCGCCGCGATGGATAATCGCCCGCTTAAATTTGAAGAGTGGGAAATGATGCAAAATCAAGTTATATATGTTTCGGCTACCCCAGCAGACTATGAATTACAAAAGTCTGAAGGAACTTATGTTGAGCAAATTATACGTCCTACGGGTCTTTTAGACCCTATAGTAGAAGTACGCCCATCTCTCAACCAGATAGATGATCTTATAGAAGAAATAAACAAAGTCACAGAGCGCAATGAGCGCGTGCTTGTCACCACGCTTACTAAACGTATGGCAGAAGAGCTTACAAAATACCTCACCCGTATAGACATACGCACCCGCTACATACACTCTGATGTAGATACACTTGAGCGTGTAGAAATAATGCAAGATTTACGTAAAGGTGTTTATGATGTACTTGTGGGTGTTAACCTACTTAGAGAAGGTCTAGATTTACCAGAGGTATCTCTAGTAGCTATACTTGATGCAGATAAGGAAGGTTTTTTACGTAGTAACAGATCACTTACCCAAACTATAGGACGTGCCGCACGTAACGTAAATGGGAAGGCTATTATGTATGCAGATAAGATTACAAAGTCTATGCAAGAAACCATAGATGATAGTAACTACCGTCGCCAGAAGCAAATAGACTATAATACTAAAAATGGCTTTACCCCTATGGCTATTAAAAAGAGTCTTGATAATGCGCTTACGCGAAAGGAAACCTATAAGATTGAAGCCGAAGAGCTCGTAAATCTCGCCGCCGAAGATGCAGAAGAGTATCTTACTAAGCCACAAATAGAGAAGAAAATACGAAGCACTAGAAAGGCAATGGAAGCTGCTGCCAAAGAGCTAGACTTTATGCAGGCTGCAAAGCTTAGAGACCAGATTAAAGTATACCAAGAGCAAATTAAGGAACTAGCATAAATAAAGAAAGGGCTCCCTTGCGGGAACCCAATCTCAAACTAACCAACCAAATTTATTATTGTATCTCAATTAACCTTGAAGGTTGCACTTGAGCTTCTTCACGCTTAGGTAAAGAAACCGCAAGAACACCATCTGTATAACTTGCTGTAATTTTTGCCGTATCTACAGATTCTGGTAAATTAAATGAGCGTTTAAAAGAAGCATAGTTAAACTCTCTACGAGTAAACTTTGCTGTCTCTTTTACTTCTTCCTCGTTCTTAATTTCTGAGGAGATTGTAAGTAAGTCATTGTCAAGATTTATATTAAAATCTTCTTTCTTTAAGCCCGGAGCGGCTACGTGAAGCTCAAACGCATCATCTTTTTCTATAATGTTTACAGAAGGTGTTGCGTTTGTAAATGTGTTTGTTCTTCCTCCTAGCCAGTCTGTGTTAAGTAATTCTTCAAAAACAGATGGTAAGTATGGAGCTGTATTTTTTCTAACTAATGTCATAACTATAATTTTTAAATTGTTTTCAAACTTGTACAGCTATAGACAAATTCAGTTCCAACAATAAAATTATGACGTTATGACATATTTCAGGTTTTAAATAGTGACTTTTTGTCGTGTTTTGTTAATTGTAGAATCGTTTAAAGATTTCTACAAGTCGTTCTGACGGTATAAGTTTACCATCATAATTACCCATCTCACCTAGTATTTGTTCCACTGCCTCTGGTCGTATACCCAGCTTGAGACCATAATTTCTAAGAGCATCAATCTCTACAAAATGTGTTTGCTCATCTACATTCATTACTAGCAATAGTCTATGAAACTGTGTGATGCGCTGTAACTCTGTACTAAAAACCATTTCCTGCAGCGGATTTTTAATAAGCTCATCTACCGCTTCCTTAGATATCTCAAGACGCTTTGCAACCTCGAGTATAAAGTGATATTCACGCTCGTGCAAGTGGCTATCTGCTTTTGCCATAGCAATCATATCTGATATAATTTGTAGATTTTCGGTAGTCATTTATAATGGTTTAATGGCGCAATGTAACTTTTATTTTGGAGTCATAAAAATGTTTTGGTTGCTGTATAATTTGTAGTTTTAAGGGATTAATTACGCTTTCGCGAAAGCGTAACTCACCTAGTATCTAGACCTATTATATGAATCTATCTGTACGCTCTTACTATTTAATTGCTTTTGTAAGTCTTAGTATTCTAAACGCTTGTCAAGAGCATACTTCTCAAAATACATATGACCTCGCTATAAAGAACATCACGATTATAAATGAGAAAGGTATAAGCGATGGCGATCTTTACACAGTTTATATTAAAGATGGATTAATAGCCGAAATTGATCCTCTAGACACTTCAAAATCCTTATTTGCCACAAAGGAAATAGATGGAAGTGGCAAGTATATTTTACCTGGATTTTGGGATAATCACACACATTTTAGAGGAGGATCTAAACTGGTTACTCAAAACGAACTTTTTTTAAAGCAGTTTATAAAGTACGGTATCACTACTGTAAGAGATGCAGGTGGTGACCTCACACCGCAAGTACAGCAGTGGAACAAAGAGATACAAAATGGCACACGCATAGGTCCTACAATTTATACCTCTGGACCTAAGCTAGATGGTAAAAATGCACGCTGGGCAGGATCTATAGGTGTTTCTAACAGTGATGAGATAAGCAAAGCACTAGACTCATTACAATCTATAAATGTAGATTATGTAAAGCTTTATGATAGTACACTATCTGGAGAGCAGTACCTAGAGATTATAAAACAAGCAGAGTCTCGCGGTATGATAACTTCTGGACATATGCCATTTACCGTCACCCTTGATGAAACTATAGATGCAGGCATAGACAACATTGAACATCTTTACTACATCTTAAAGGGTTGCTCATCTCAAGAAAAAGAAATCACAGCACAAATAAAAGAAGGTAAACTAGGCTTTTGGGGAAGTATGGCACAACTTATAGAAACCTATGATGAAGATACCGCGCAGCGCACTTTTAAAAAACTCAAAGACAATAATGTATATGTCACTCCTACCCTTTTTATAGGTGACATTCTGAGCTATATGGACGAGGTAGACCATAGTAATGACTCATACTTAGCACTACTAGAAGAAGATTTTATCGCGACCTACGAGGGTAGAGTAAACAGTGCATTAAATGCTAGTGATGAAGCAAAACAAAATAGAAAGAACTTGCAAGAATTCTTTTTACAGTTAGTAAAAAAACTAGATGACGCAGGTGTTACCCTACTATCTGGATCTGATAGTGGAGCTTATAATGCTTATACATATCCTGGCCCATCACTACACGGCGAACTAAGAGAGATGACCAGAGCGGGTATATCTACGAGTACCGCACTTAGTAGTATGTATGATGGTGCTCATTTCTTAAATAAATCATTATATCAATTCTCAAAAGGAGGTATAGCAGACCTTGTTATTTTAAATAGTAATCCGCTTAGAGACATTAAAGCGACTGAGGATATCTGGCTTGTTATTAAAAACGGAGCAATTATACATAGCAATGATTAATCTATAAGCCAAAACACTTATAAATACAATTTATAAGTAAATACACTTATAAAATAATAATATAAGTAAATATGCTTATATTTGAACAATTAAACTATCTAAGTGAAAGACAAACAACATATAGTTATCTCTGGAGACTTTATTGCTTATACAAGTTTAAGTACAGATGAAAAGAAAATTCTTGAGCAATCACTGTACAAACTGTTTGACCAGCTTCAAGAAAAATTTGACACCTTCTCTAGACTCATAAAGGGTGACTACTTAGAGTGTGTAGTGCCAGATCCTGCAAATGGACTATCTGTAATGCTTGCTATAAAGACTTTTATTAAGTCACTAGAGATAGAAGATAAACCAGAAAACAATAGATCAAAAGTATTCCAGACGTACAGCATACGCCTGGCAATGGGTCTAGGTACTTTAGATCGTTTTGACATTGCAAATAACATCATAGATGGCGACGCCATTTATAGAAGTGGTCGCGCTATAAGCGACGAGAGTACGCACAACAAGGAGCGTATGGTTATAAAAAACACATTATTCTTTAGCTCAGATAACGAGGAGCTCACTTTTAATATAGAAACCATACTCGCACTACTAGATCACCTGCTCGCCAGAGCTACAAGTAGACAAAATGAAGTGTTGTTTTTAAAAATTATGGGTAACAGTGAGAAGACCATTGCAAAGCAGTTATCTGTGAGCCAGTCATCTATAAACCAGCACTCAACCGCCTCTGGGTGGAACGGTATGGATAAATCCATTCGTTATTTTTCTCATCTTTTAAGCACTCTTAATTAATGGAAATAGCAACCTTAATCGCCCTACAGACTATAGCTCACTTACTAGGAGACTATACCTTTCAATCTAAGAAAACAGCAAAATCTAAGGCAAAAAAAGGGTTTAAAAGCAAACATCTAAAGTGGCACATATTAATAGTTTTTGTGTGTTCTTACCTACTCTCTTTTGATTATAGATTTCTTCCTGCAGCTATACTCATAGGTGCATTACACTGGGTGATAGACGGTTTTAAACCTCAAATACTAGCTAGTAAAAGACTACATAAAGGAGCCTTTTTTATAGATCAGTTATTGCACATTCTTATATACGCGCTAGTGAGTACTACTTTTGTAAAACTTATAGGATGGCAACCTATACTTATAGACACTACACACTTTACATACATCTGTCTTATTACGGTATTTTTATTATGTACAAAGCCGGCAAATATCCTTATTAAAGAAATTTTTACGCTCTTCTCTGTATCGTTTACAGAGAAGTCACAAGACTTACCTAATGCAGGTAGACTCATAGGTATCACAGAGCGCTGGCTCGTGCTTGTACTTATCATAATAGGCCAGTTTAGTGCTGTAGGCTTTTTAATTACCGCAAAATCTATATTAAGATTTAAAGATGGTGATTACCTTAAAACCGAATATGTTTTAATAGGTACAATGCTCAGTTTTGCCATTGCAATTGCTTGTGCACTGGTCATAACACTCTTTGTACTTCCCATTTCGGGACGTTAAAAATTTCCCAATTTTGAAATAATAAAATGTCAGTTGGTATTTTAGGAGTCACAACCAAAATATCCAACCTATGTATTTCAAACACCTACTCACGGGGCTGCTTGTTGTTTCCGCTTTCGCGAAAGCGTATTCTCAAAAAATCCCAGTACCTGTAGACACTACAATTGTCACAAAACACACCACCACCATAAAAGGAAAAACCATTCCTTATACGGCAACCGCTGGGTTTCAACCCGTTTTTAACCAAGAAGGAACACCAGTAGCTAGTCTACTTTACACCTATTACAAAAGATCTGACATAAAAGATGATCAAGAGAGACCACTAGTAATCTCTTTTAATGGAGGACCAGGCTCTGCCTCTGTATGGATGCACATTGCATACACAGGGCCGCGCATCTTAAAGATAGATGATGAGGGCTACCCTGTACAACCCTACGGTATAAAAAGCAATCCTAACTCGATACTTGACGTGGCAGACATTGTTTTTGTAAACCCTGTAAATACAGGATATAGTAGAATGTTACCTAATGAAAAAGGAGAAATGCCAGACAAGAAACAATTTTTTGGCGTTAATGCAGATATTAAATATCTAGCAGACTGGGTAAACACTTTTGTTACAAGAAATAACCGCTGGAGATCACCTAAGTTTCTTATAGGAGAAAGCTACGGTACAACAAGAGTTTCTGGACTTGCCGCAGCGCTTCAAGACAGTAAATGGATGTTTATAAATGGAGTGATACTTGTATCTCCTACAGAAATAGGTTTTGACTTTGACGGTCCTGTAGAAGTAGCAAACAGGCTTCCTTACTTTACCGCGGCAGCCTGGTACCACAATATGCTACCACCTGCCTTACAGCAAAAAGACCTTACAGAAGTACTAGCTGAAAGTGAAGACTATGCAGTAAATGAGCTCCTACCACTTATTGTAAAGTCTGGTTACCTAGATGCATCAAAAAAGGAGGCTGCTATCAAAAAAATGGCATATTATTCTGGCCTTTCTGAAAAAACAATACGTCAAAACAATCTAGAAGTACCCTTTAACTACTTCTGGAAAGATCTCTTAAGAGATCGTGACGGCCTTACTATAGGTAGACTAGACTCTCGCTATAAGGGAATGGATGTAAAAGAATCTGGAGATCGACCAGATTACAATAGTGAGCTTACCTCGTGGTTACACTCATTTACTCCAGCGATAAATTACTACTATAGTCAAGAGCTAGGATTAAAAACAGATCTATCTTATAATATGTTTGGCCCAGTGCGACCTTGGGACAGATCAAATAATAATGCAGGACCAAGTCTGCGCAGAGCGATGGGTGTGAACCCTAACCTTAATGTAATGATACAGAGTGGTTATTATGATGGCGCTACAACTTACTTTAATGCAAAGTATGTAATGTGGCAGCTTAACGCCAGTGGTAAACTAGCAGATAGATTAAGCTTTAAAGGCTATAGATCTGGACATATGATGTACTTACGTAATGAGGACTTAATCAAGGCAAATGATGATATACGTGAGTTTATCAAAAAATCATCTGTTGGGATTGAGAAAGGTGCAATGCATAAATAATAGATTACAAAATAGGTGAGAATTACGCTTTCGCGAAAGCGCATAACAAACGCTCTCACAATCTATAAAATTAAAAACGCCCTATCCAGATGGATAGGGCGTTTACTTACTAGCTAGTAATCTTTGTAAACCTCAATTCTTAGTACATAGCTCGCAATGCTGTAATATCATTATTGCTAAACTCTCCATCCTCATTATTTGAGAAACAAGCTTGCATTATTGAGTCAAAATCTCTTGTAGGTGTACCTGGTAATTGTACTGCTCCAGTAGATCCTGCAGACTCTCCACCTCCACTACCACAACTCTGGCGGTCATAGTAATCTGAGTGACGGAAACCTATAGAGTGACCTATCTCGTGTGTAATAACGTGCTCATTTACGTTTGTACTAGAACCTTCAAGGTTATAAATCTGTACAAATTTGTTAGGACGACCTTGTGCATCTGGAAAACCTGCTACACCTCCAGAACCAGAGTTATTTGCAGAGTTATCATAAACAACCATATCGCTGTTTGAGAAGTTTGTTCCAAATGTAAGTCTAAAACGTAGTGCAGATCCTGAGATACGGTTAAAGTTATTTACCGCCCACTGTAAAGCTGTTCTACCTTTATTAGTAAGACCAAAGTTATCATTACCTGTGTAACCTATAATGTCTATTGTTCTGTTTGCTCCAGTTACTAGGTTAAAAGTTCTAAACTGGCGCTGGTCATTGACCTGCATTTCCTGTAACTCCTTTGCAGTTGTTACAATGTCATCACCTATGTAGATGCGCTGCTCTACAGTACCATCTGGAAGGTGAAAATCTCCTTTTGTGATCGCAGCTATATCTATAGCCATACCACGCACTTGATCAATAATAGCTTGATCTGTAACCTCAACACGATTGTTTTCGACTACTAGTTCTACATTTGCTTGATCATCTTGAATGGCATCTGCTTCTTCTTTTTCACAAGAAGTAAAAGATACTGCTACTAGCGCTAGTGCCATCGCACTAAATTTGAATTTGTTTTTCATTTTGGGTTGCATATTTTAGGATTAATATTAGTTTCAAAATTAACTCTTTTTAACACTTATATTAATCTATTATCACCACTACAACGTTTTCGCTAGTATTTTTATCATATTATTAAATAATTTACTGATTAATCTATAATGCAATAAAGGAAATCCTTTAAATAAAAACAACTTACTGATTAACAGATATTTCTAGAAGATAATTCACCACAAAGTCTAGTAATTTACTAGGATAAATACATACTTAGGCCAATAAATACGTTTAATTATGAAAAAAGGTAGCTCTAAGTTTTATCTGATAAATTATCATTTTTGAGAATTTGATAATTTTACAGCTATTTTGTTATAATCTTAAATAATATGCAACAAAAATCTACTCAAGCTTATAATCCTTGAAGTCTAATGGGTCAAAGTTTTTAAAATGACCATTGAGCTTTATGAGCTCTTTGGTACGGTTTACAGACTTTAAGGTAGGTATTGCAGCTTGTAAATGCGCTATGAGATATACAAAACAGTCCATCTCTGAAGAAATCTGAAGTAGCTCATACTGCTGCTCGATATTAAGTCCCATTTTATGAGCAAACCTAAACGCACTTACGGTTTGTATAGCAACCTCTGGTGTCTTTACATCAAGAAGGTTATAAAATATGGTAAGCAGGCTTACAAATTCTTCCTTTATCTGTAAGGAAGCATCATTTTGCGAAATTTGAAAAACCACTTCTCCCCCGGCATATAATCGTTCTCCTAGTGTGTTATAAAAATCTACTAGTTTAAAGACACGTTCTCCTCTACATATAATATCTGCCGCACCAGAGGGATATCTTTTCACCACTTCTACAACACGCATTTCTGTGCCATAAGATAAGGTGTTATTTATATAGGTTGGGATACCAAAGGTTATATTACCCTCCTCACAATCCTTAAGTAATTGTTGATATCGCTCCTCAAATATATGTAGAGAAAGTAGCTCTCCTGGGTATGCCACCATCTCAAGAGGAAACATAGGTAACACGGCTGTAGTCATCTGTTTTTATATGAAATTTACAAAAGCCTCTTGAGGCTGTTATATAATGAACATTTTTTAACCTTATTGTTCAACATTTATAACAAAAGTATTCTGTCTATTTACAGAAGTCTTTTAATTTTACTTTAAATATAAAGTAATGACCAATAAAGACCTCTTAAACGTAGTAAAAAACTACGGAAGCCCTGTTTACGTCTATGATGCAGACACTATTACCGCTCAATATAATAGACTTACAAACGCTTTTAAAAGTGTAAAACAGCTACGTCTTAACTATGCAGTAAAGGCGCTAAGCAATTTATCTGTTCTTCAACACTTAAAAGGCTTAGGTTCTGGTCTTGATACCGTATCTATACAAGAAGTACAACTTGGTCTTAAGGCTGGCTTTACTCCAGATCGTATCATTTTTACACCTAACGGTGTCTCGCTAGGAGAAATAGAAGAAGTTGCAGCAATGGGCGTGCAAATCAATATAGATAACCTATCTATATTAGAGCAGTTTGGTACAAAACACCCAGAGACACCTGTTTGTATACGTATTAATCCACACGTGATGGCAGGAGGAAATACAAATATCTCTGTAGGACATATAGATAGTAAATTTGGGATTAGTATCCACCAGTTACCACACGTACTGCGCATAGTAGAAAACACGGGTATGAATATAAACGGTATACATATGCATACCGGTAGTGATATACTAGATATTGATGTCTTTGTATATGCTACAGAAATCCTTTTTGAGACGGCAAAACAGTTCAGCGACCTTACTTTTATCGATTTTGGAAGTGGTTTTAAGGTACCTTATAAAGAGGGAGATATTGAAACTAATATTGAGGAACTAGGAGAAAAACTAGGGAAACGTTTTAACGCTTTCGCGAAAGCGTATAAAAAACCATTAACACTCACCTTTGAGCCAGGTAAGTTTCTGGTAAGTGAGTCTGGTAAATTTCTGGTACAGGTAAACGTAGTAAAGCAAACTACCTCAACAGTATTTGCCCAAGTAGACAGTGGTTTTAACCATCTTATACGACCTATGCTATACGGTAGCCAGCACGAGATACATAACATAAGCAATCCTAACGGAAGAGAGCGTTTTTATAGCGTAGTAGGCTACATCTGTGAGACAGATACCTTTGCAAATAATAGACGCATCGCCGAAATTTCTGAAGGAGACATACTCGCTTTTGATAACGCAGGTGCCTACTGCTTTACAATGGCAAGTAATTACAATAGCCGTTACAGACCTGCAGAGGTACTCATAAAAGGCGGTAAAGCTCACCTTATACGCAAGCGAGAGACCTTTGATGATCTTATTGCAAATCAAGTTCTCATAGAAGAATAGTAATGATATATTTTATAAAAAGACCAGCCCTAAGCTGGTCTTTTTTATGAATACTAACTACATTTATAATATGAGATATGTACTTATATTATGTTTATTTATGGCAAGCTGCTCTACACCCATAGAGAAAGCCCTTAACTCATCTAGCCCGCTTATCACAAGGGTTACAGATAGTATAGACAAATACGAAGTCCAGATTCTTTTTACTCAGATTGACTCCACAGATAGTGGTGAAGTGCAGTTTACAGATTACAGTTATGGACTCAATGAACAGAATTACTTTTACCCAGCAAGCACTGTAAAACTTCCAGTTGCCGTACTCGCCGCAGAATATGCAGATGCTAGAGAAGATATAACCCTAGATACACCTTACATCATAGACGGTGATGAGGAGTTGCACAGCATAAGTAATGACCTACGACAGATTTTTGCCGTAAGCGATAATAAAGCTTATAACCGTCTTTATGAATTACTAGGTAGAGATTATATAAACTCCCGCTTACGCGAAAAAGGCTACACACAAACTACCATACAACATAGACTAGCTACACCTGAAGCAGCAGTTAATGCTAGAAAAACAATTCAATTTTTTCCAAGCTATACAGCCGAAAGTGTTATTATCACAAATAAAGAAGACAAAGACCTCATTCCTAACAATGTGGTAGGTAATAAAAAAGGACAAGGCTATATTGAAAATGGAAATCTTATAAATGAGCCTATGGATTTTGGTTTAAAAAATCACTTCCCATTACAAGAGCAACATCATTTTGTAAAAAGTCTGGTATTCCCAAACTCTTTTGAAACCTCAAAGAAGTTTGAATTATCTGAAACATCTAGACAAAGAGTACTTAAGGCTATGAAAACGCTCCCACGTGATGCAAAGTATAATCAAGAAGAATACTACGACAGCTATGTAAAATTCTTTATGTATGGAGATGTAACAACACCCATCCCAGATAATATACATATCTATAACAAAGTAGGATTTGCATACGGCACGCTTACAGAAACCGCCTATATTGAGGATACTCAAAATGATATACGCTTTATACTCTCTGCCACCATACTTGTTAATGAGAATCAAATTTTTAATGACGACACTTATGAGTATGAGCAAATAGGTATTCCCTTTCTCGCTCAATTAGGACGTGAATTTTACGAGCAAGAAAAAGAGCGAAAGGAATAACTAGCTTACGGCTAAATTTTGTTTCTTCGCGCTATTACCCTACATATTCTTTTTATCAATAAAAACTAATTGCCGTGAGCTTAAGAGAACTTAATAAACGTACCATCATTTGTGAACTTTGTAGTAATGAGTATGACCTCTCCCCTTTTATAGTAGTTCCTAAAGAAGAAGATATACTCGCTTGCAAGACTTGTATTACTCAGATAGAAAATCCTGAGGAGGTAGATGTAAATCACTGGCGCTGTCTTAATGATAGTATGTGGAGTACTGTACCAGCTGTACAGGTCGTGGCGTGGCGTATGCTTACTAGACTTCGTAAAGAAGGCTGGCCACAAGATCTTCTTGATATGATGTATTTAGAAGAAGAAACCTTAGAGTGGGCAAAAGCCACAGGTGAGCATATAGAAGAAGATGAGAATACAGTAATACACAAAGACGCAAATGGTACACGCCTAGCAAATGGTGATAGCGTCGTGCTCATAAAGGATCTTGATGTAAAAGGAGCAAACTTTACAGCAAAGCGTGGAGAGTTTATGAGAAACATAAGTCTAGTACACGATAATGCAGAGCATATAGAAGGTAGAATACAAGGGCAGCAAGTTGTTATTGTAACAAAATATGTAAAGAAGAGCAACTAGTAAATAACAAGATTCATACATCTCAAAGGTGTATAAAACCAATAAAAAAAGGCCAACTATCTAATGTGATTGTTGGCCTTTTTTTAATCTATAATAGTAGTATTACCAGTTATCAAAATTGAGTAATGCATTTTTTGCCTCCGTATACTCAGCTATCATATCGCTTACTATAGTTGCAGCAGGTTTTATATCATTTATAAGTCCAGATATTTGTCCTATTTCAAGTTCTCCTTGTTCTAGGTCTCCCTCAAACATTCCTTTCTTTGCTCTTGCACGACCTAATAATTGAACTAGTTGCTCTTTAGTAGGTGCTGTAGTATATAAGGCTGCTACCTCTTCATAAAATTTATTTTTTATAAGTCTTACAGGCGCCAGTTCTTTAAGAGTTAATACCGTATCTCCCTCTTGCGTATCTATAATGGCTTGTTTAAATAATTGATGCGCGCTAGACTCATCACTTGCTGCAAACCTACTTCCTACCTGCACACCGTCTGCTCCTAGTGTCATTGCGGCAAGCATACCTCTACCTGTAGCAATACCTCCAGCTGCAATAAGAGGTACATCTATCTTATCTTTTACCATAGGGATGAGTGTAAAAGTTGTTGTTTCCTCACGACCATTATGACCACCTGCTTCAAAACCTTCGGCTACAACGGCATCTACACCAGCTTCTTGAGCTTTTAGTGCAAACTTCACACTACTTACTACGTGTACAACTTTAATACCGTGCTTCTTTAATTCTTTAGTCCAAAGCTTTGGATTACCTGCGCTTGTAAAAACAATAGGCACCTTATAATCTACCACAGTCTTCATATGCTCTTCTATGTTAGGGTACAACATAGGTATATTAACCCCAAAAGGCTTATCTGTAGCTTTCTTGCACTTCTCAACGTGCTCTACAAGCACATCTGGATACATAGAAGCAGCACCTATAATACCAAGACCGCCAGCGTTACTTACAGCACTAGCAAGACGCCATCCAGAGTTCCAAATCATTCCTCCCTGTATAAGAGGATATTTTATTTTAAATAACGAAGTAATTCTATTCATTAGGACTTTATAAATTTTTGTGTGATAAGCGTGGTACCATCATTTATCTGTATGAGATACACTCCTTTTTTTAGATTTGCTACAGGTAGATAACTTGCCTGAGACTCTACTGTTTTTGTCGCTACGAGTTTTCCAAGAATATCATAGATATGTACATCTACTTTGCTTACATCTTCAGGAAATACTATCATCGCAATCTCCGAGGCAGGATTAGGCACGATTTGGTACGTGCTCTTATTATTATAATCTTCTAGAGTTAATAAATCATCTAGTGCTGCGCCAAAATCTGGTATTCCGTACCCAAGCTGTGACGTAGGGTTTGTATATAGAGAAGCAGACTCCCTCACTATTTGCATAACATCTGCATTAGTACGTTGTGGGTTTGCTTGCCAAAAGCTTGTAATAGCTCCCGCCATTATAGGTGAGCTAAAGCTCGTACCATTGTTTGTAGTTATGTTATTATTTTGATCTATCACAGCGCTACCAGCACCCTTTGCAACCACATCTGGTTTGATACGACCATCACTAGAAGGACCTATACTACTAAAACTCGCATAATCGCCGTTTTCATCTACAGCTCCTACCGTAAAAGATCCAAAAGCATCTGCTGGGGCACTTATCATCCCATTACCACTGTTACCAGCACTAGTTACCACAAGCATTCCTTTCTCAAAAGCGAGATTTGCACCGCGCGATATAAAGGTAGTCTGGCCATCCATATCTGCATATGTATAGTCATAATCTGGATTGTCAAAAGTGCGATAGCCTAGTGAGGTGTTTATAACATCTACACCCAGACTATCTGCTCGCTCTGCGGCCTCTACCCAGTAAGACTCCTCTACGGGATTTTCACTAGCTACATCTTCTGTACGGAAACAATAAACAGCAGCATCTGGAGCTGTTCCCACAAACTCATCTTCTACAAAACCTACAATATCGCTCAACACACGTGTACCGTGACTACTATTTGAAAATGCAAACTCATTATCTTCTCTACTTACAAAATCATAACCATCCAGTAACTTTCCTGCATCTCTTAATCGTGCAAAACCTTCATTTTCATCTACTCCAGGAAAACCAGAATCCATAACGGCTACAACCATCCCTTCGCCTGTATAATCTTGCAAATGCAACTCATCTACCGATAGCATAGTAACTTGATTATCTGTCACCCCATAATTAAAAACTACTCTACTTTGAGATTGTAAAGGATCTTCTTTAGAAAAAAGTAATGGTGTCGCAGCTCTAGTAATATTCTTATTTGCATACTCAATAGCGCTAACAAATGATAGGCTTTCTAGTGTTGCTATCTGGGTTTCTGTACCACGTACGTGTACACAGTTCATCCATTTTGATTTTGCAAGCACTGTAATACCTGTTTGTGATTTTATCTCAGTAATGTAACTCTCATTTACAGGGACATCACGCTCATCTATAATAACACCGTGTAGTTCTTTACGATCAAGTGCTTCTTGTGAGAGTATCGTTATGGGATTTTCTAGGCTTTGGGTGACATTTTCTTTATCTACAAAATAAACCCAGGCATCTTGTGCCTCTTGGGCATTTGTGTAAAAGCATACAGAAAGTAGACTTAAAAATAATAGGGATCTCATAGCGACATAGTTTATGAGCCAAGGCTCGTAGGATTTCGTACGTAAGTTACGAAATAACCCCAGAACCAAGACACTCCTCACCGTGATGCCAGGCTACAAATTGCCCCTCGGCTATGGCTGTTTGTGGGTTGTCAAATATGACATACATCCCCCCATCTACTCTATATAAAGTGGCTTTCTCAAGAGGTTGACGGTAACGTATGCGTGCCTCTACCTGCATTGTCTCATCTACCGCAAGTGTAAGATCTTCTCGTATCCAGTGTATCTCTTCTTCCTTTACAAAAAGTCCTTTACGGTATAAACCTCTATGGTTTTTACCTTGACCGGTGTATATCACATTATCCTTTACATCTGTATCTATTACAAAGAGTGGCTCTACCGTTCCGCCTACGCCTAGTCCTTTGCGCTGGCCTATGGTAAAATAATGAGCCCCTTGATGCTTCCCTACTACTTTTCCTTCGGCTACGGTATATGATGGTTTTTTTACAAGGTTTTCTAATTCCGCTTTCGCGAAAGCGTTACTAGCCTTCTCCCCACCCGCAACTTCAGGTATAACGGTCTCTGGCACCTCAACGATAACACCTTCCTTAGGTTTAAGCTGCTGCTGAAGAAAATCTGGCAGACGTACCTTCCCTATAAAACAAAGTCCTTGAGAATCTTTCTTACCTGCAGTAACGAGTTCTTGTTGTAATGCAATGTCACGTACCTCTGGCTTTTGTAAATGGCCTATAGGAAACAACGTTTTTGCCAGTTGCTCCTGAGATAGCTGACATAAAAAGTAAGATTGATCTTTATTATTATCTGCCCCAGCGATAAGTTGGTATACTGTCTTACCATCTACCTCTATAGATGATTTCTGACAGTAATGTCCCGTTGCGACGTAGTCTGCACCCAGTGAAAGTGCAATTTTCATAAACACGTCAAATTTAATCTCGCGATTACATAGAACATCTGGATTAGGTGTGCGCCCCATCTCGTACTCTCTAAACATATAATCTACAATGCGTTCTTGGTACTGCTCACTAAGATCTACCGTTTGAAAAGGGATTCCTAGCTTTTCGGCAACAAGCATCGCATCGTTACTATCATCTAGCCACGGGCACTCATCAGAGATTGTTACAGAGTCATCGTGCCAGTTTTTCATAAAAAGGCCTATCACATTGTATCCCTGCTCCTTAAGCAAGTATGCTGTAACACTACTATCTACTCCTCCACTTAGACCTACTACTACCGTTTTCATAACTTTTACTTAGATATTGTATACTCAATAGTCTCTTTTGAGACTCGTATAAAGTGTCTAGAAACACTTAAAAAAATTGTGGCGCAAAATTACAAAATAACAAGCCATTATAAGAATGGCAAAATGTTCTTTTATACCCACTATATAACTACATATTTATACTAGTCTATTGTAGTAGTCACTGGTAAGATATCCTTACAGTACTATTGTACGCCTATTTTATTGCGCGGATACTTAATTTCCTTGTCTACTTGACCATTTTTGAAATACTTCCAGAGGCCGTGTTTTCTATTATTCTTATAATTACCCTCTACCTCTTTCTGTCCATAACCGTTATAGAAGATGGCTGGTCCTTCTAGTTTATCTTGTTTATAGGTTACACTTTTAAGCACCTTTCCCTCTTCTGTATATGTGAGAGCCTTTCCTTCTTTGTTTCCATCTACATACTGCTCGACTAGTGCTGGAAGTCCGCTTATAAAAAAGACATTGCGCTGTCCTTGAAGAAGACCATTACTATAAGCTTCTTTTATCATCACAGTAACACCGTCTTGATGATAAGACAGCCACTCACCTTGTCTTTTACGGTCCTTCATCTTACCTGAGCTTACTTTCTTTCCTTCTGTGGTATAAAAAGTAACGTCTACAAAGGGTGAATCTGTCGTATATTCTTTTATAGCCGTGGGGTGACCACCACTAGAATCAAAAAATTTAAATACTCCTACTTCTTTACCGTGGTTAAAAGATCCGGTATATCTTAGTTGTTTTGAGCTGTCATAAAACTTTTGCCAGCTACCGTGACGCTTACCTTGAGCGTCATATTCATTGAGAGCTTGCGCAGATGCTGTAAGGTTAATATGGGCAGTTATTAAGAAAAAAAGGATTGTTAATTTTGACATTTTAACTTTCTGTTGGGATTATTTTTTGTTTATCTATTCTAGTTTTACATTAAACAAAAACTACAAACTATGAAAAATCTATTTAATTTTACAAAACTAGCGTTTCTTGCATTAACGCTATTAGTCTCAGTATCGTGTGATGATGATGATGATAATGGAAATATTATTGAAGGTGAAAGCAATACCATCGCAGATTTTGTGGCCGGTAATGATGATTACAGTTCGCTACTAGCTGCGCTACAACAGACAGATCTAGATGCAACACTGGCAGGTAGTGGTACTTTTACAGTATTTGCTCCTAACAATGCGGCTTTTGAAACATTTCTAGATGGAGCAGCCTTAGAAGATGTAGATACAGATGTATTACGTGAGGTATTACTAAATCACGTTCTTAACACGACACTTACATCTACAGACCTAACAACTGGTTATGTAACAAACCTCGCAACAGAACCTTCTTCTAATGCAAACATTAGTCTCTATGTAGACACAACAGATGGTGTTGTTCTTAATGGACAGTCTACTGTAACAACACCAGATATTGAAACAGATAATGGTGTCATACACGCTGTAGATACGGTAATAGCCTTACCTACCATAGCAACATTTGCCACAACAAACCCTGCACTTACCTCACTAGTTGCAGCACTAACAGATGAGGGAAACACAACGTTTACAACACTACTAAGCGACACAGAACAAGACTTTACAGTATTTGCTCCTACTAATGATGCATTCGCAGCTTTTCTTGATGGTGCAGCACTAGAGGATGTAGATAATGATGTACTAGCACAGGTATTATCTAACCACGTGGTACCAGGTGCAGTTGCCATCTCTGGAACACTTACTAATAGTTATGTAAATACTGCAGCTACTTTTAATGGTGAGGCAGATGCTCCTTTAAGTTTATATATTAATACAGATAACGGTGTCACTCTTAACGGTGGGTCTGATGTAATCATCGCCGATATTGTTGCGGTAAATGGTGTGGTACACGTAGTAGATACAGTAATAGGGTTGCCAGATGTAACAACATTTGCGACGGCAGATCCTAACTTTTCTACACTAGTTGCAGCGCTTACAGCAGATGCATCATT
>ENA-ORXC01000540-ORXC01000540.1-marine-metagenome-genome-assembly--contig:-NODE-540-length-26007-cov-7.769302_pt1 | contig 26007 bp, 38 predicted proteins | sample MGYA00237865_ERZ511478 | MGnify/ENA metagenome assembly ERZ511478
CATTAAAGCTTTGATTTTCTTATCGTCTTTATGTCCATCTTTAACTGCAATTAAGTTAGCATATGGATTATCTTTAGCTTTTTCATAAGCGATTGAGTCTTTTTTAGGATTTAATTTTTGATCAAGTGCATAGTTTGAATTGATGATAACAGCGTCAGCATCTTGTTTTTGATAAATTTTAGGTAAAAATTCTGCTGATTGTTTGTTATTAAATTTAATATCTTTTTTATTTTCAGTTATGTCACTAAATTTAGCATCTTCAATTTTAACGCCTTTTTTAATTTTGATTAAACCTTCATCTACGAAGAATTTTAAGAAACGTCCTTGTTCTGCTGGGTTGTTAGAAACGTAAACTGTTGCCCCTTTTGGTAAATCTTTTAAGCTTTTATATTTTTTAGAATAAACAGCCATTGGTTCTAACTCAACGTTACCTGCTGATTCAATTTTATAGCCTTTTTCTTTACTTTCAGTTTTAAGGTAAGGTGTATGTTGGAAGAAGTTGGCATCTAATTCGCCTTTATCTAATAATTTGTTTGGTGTTGTATAATCATTAATTGTTTTGATATCTAATTTATACCCTTTTTTCTCTAATAATGGTTTAGCTTTTTCTAGAATCTCAGCATGTGGTGCTGGTGAAGCTCCAACTTTAATTGTTTTATCGCTTCCTTTTCCACCACAAGCTGCAAGTGCTACAGTCAACGTTAATAATAATAAAATACCTAAGATTTTCTTCATTGATTTCTCCCCTTTTTTAGCGTTTATCTATTTTATTTGTAATCCAATCACCAATAAATTGAATGATGAATACAATAATTAAAATGAATACTGTTGAAACTAAAATGACATCATTTTGATTTCGAGTAAAACCAGTTAAATAAGCTAAGTTACCTAAACCACCGGCTCCAATAACACCTGCAATTGCAGTAGATCCTACTAAAGCAATCGCTGTTACTGTAATTCCAGATACTAATGCTGGCATCGCTTCTGGAAGTAATACCTTTCTAACTACAGTCCAAGTATTTGCCCCCATTGACCAAGCCGCTTCAATAACCCCTTTGTCTATTTCTTTGAAAGCTATTTCTACTAATCTTGCATAGAATGGTGCTGAACCAATTATTAATGCAGGTAATGCACCCGTTGGTCCACTAATAGTTCCTAGTACTACACTTGTAAATGGTATTAATAACAAGATTAAGATGATAAATGGAATTGCTCTAAATAAGTTCACTATGAATGAAACAATTGAATAAAAGACTCTTGCTGTTTTAGATTCGCTCTTAGCTGATAAAAATAGTAATACACCTAAAATTAATCCAAAAATAAATGCGAAAATAGTTGATACTACAGTCATATAAAGTGTTTCAACTATGGCTTGCCAAACATCTGGCCATTGCACATTAGGCATTGTGACCATTTCTTTTAAAATATCACTAAATGAATTATCCATGTCTTAACACCTCCACATTTACATGTTGTTCACCAAGATTAGATTTAAAATCTTCGAAATTTTCAGAACTTATATGCGGTATGTGGACGACTAAGAAACCTAAAGTACCATTTCTTGTGTTTTTGATATCAGCTTCTAAAATATTCAAATCAACATTATGTTTTTTAGTAATATATGAAACAATCGGTTGTGTTGTATTCTCGCCATTGAAGTTTAATCTAACTATGTAAGAATCTTCACTAAGTGGTTCTAAATCATCCAATGATTCTTCAAAATCATCGTTTAAATCATCTTTAACAAAACGTTTAGTAACTTCATGTTGTGGGTTTTCAAACACTTGACTTACTTGGCCTTGCTCGATAACACGTCCGTTTTCCATTACTGCAACTTCATCACAAATACGTCGTATTACATGCATTTCATGTGTTATTAAGACGATAGTTAAATTTTGTCGTTCTCGTATTTTTAATAATAAATCAAGTATCTCATCTGTTGTTTGAGGGTCCAATGCACTTGTAGCCTCATCACAAAGTAAAACAGTTGGATCGTTTGCTAATGCTCTAGCGATACCTACTCTTTGCTTTTGACCTCCAGATAATTCAGAAGGATATGCATTTTCTCGGCCTTTTAAACCTACAAGTTCAATAAGTTCGTTAGCCTTCCTTTTTGCTTCGCCTTTTGAAACGCCAGCAATTTCTAAAGGAAATGTGATATTTTTTAGTACGGTTCTTGACCATAATAAATTAAAGTGTTGGAAAATCATGCTCACTTTTTGACGCTTTTTACGTAAATCTGATTTAGTTAAATTACTAATACTGTCGCCATCGATAATAACATCACCTGAGGTTGGAGTTTCTAAATTATTAAAAATTCTAATCAATGTACTTTTTCCAGCTCCAGAAAAACCGACAACGCCAAATATCGAACCAGATTCAATATTTAAATCAACGTGATCTACAGCAAGTACGTCTTTGTTTTTCGTATGATATTGTTTAACTAATTGTTTTAACTCAATCACGTTAATGCCTCCTTGTTTAACTTCTACCAATTAAAAAATGCTTTCTCTAAACTTTAAGGTGTTAGAGAAAGCATTGAAAAATATCTTTCTCTCATCTTCTAAAGTTTGACTTTATGTGAATTGGCACCATTTCTATATTAGACGGTTGCCGGGCTTCGTAGGGCACATCCCTCCACCTCTCTCGATAAGAGTGTAAGCATTATTTAATTTGATTTAATCCTACCATCCAGGTAGAAATTCGTCAATCATTATTTTAAATTTTCTAACAAATAAGGAACTGATCTAAATGCATATATTCTTTTCGATTCTTTATCCTTATTCATTAACATTAATACTGGTACTGACATAATTTGGTGGTCTTCACTAAATTTCGGATGAAAATTCAAATCGATTTTTTTAACTGGAAGATTTAATATTTCATTAGCGATATCCAGCATTCTTTCTGATACTTTACAAGTCCCACAAGTTGGGGTATATCCAAATATCAAGTGTCTTTCCTCACCAAAATTTTCAGTTACATCATCTACTTCTATTGCTTTATTCATTTACTAAAACTAACCTTTCAGTTTTTAAATTAGACATGAGGGGCTTTTCTTTTTTACAGTTAAAACCATGTTTAGTAAGTACATTTGCTAAATAATTTTTAGGACAATTAGCTACTTCACAATAGGTTTTATCTACAAATATATGTTCACACTCACTCAAGTATCGCTTAAACCATTTTCTAATACGATCACCTTCATCATCGGAATCGGCTAAAACGAAAACTTGCTTGCCATAAAGTGACTCTATCATATCATCAATTTTATCAATACTCATTGTACCATGCGTACAAATAATGTTAACTGGTTCTGCAATGACTTGTTGTAATCTTTTCTTATCTGATTTACCTTCAACAATAATTACCTTATTCACAATAGTCATAATGATTCACCCTTTGAAAAATCAATAATTAGCTATCACTATATATTTCCACTGTAGTGTTATTTATCAAACATATATCATTAAACTTTAATTTTTCTTAATATTTTCCTTACATAATTAAAACTAACTTTATGTATTACTGTGTTATTAGTTTTTAATTAAGTAACACTTTTACTTTATTTCAAGTTTTAATTTATAGGCATAGATACCAATCATTATTGGGTAGCACTAGTTTTCTCTAGTGCATAAGTGCTTCTAAAATCTAAAGATTTTTCTTTTTTCGGTTCGCACTAGCTTTTGCTAGTGCATAAGTTCCACTAATCTAATTGAAAATTAGAAGTGGAACTAAAAAAACTCCTTGATACGAGATCGAGGAGTTCATTGTTATTATTCACCAATCATTTCTGAGTATTGGTCTGCTGATAATAATTCATCAAGTTGACTTTCGTCGCTGATTTCAACTTTAACCATCCATGCTTTTTCGTATGGTGATTCATTTACAAATTCAGGACTGTCTTCTAATTCTTCATTTACTTCTAATACTTTACCATTAATTGGAGCGTATAATTCAGATACAGTTTTTACAGATTCAACACTACCGAAAGTGTCGCCTTCATTTAATTCATCATCAGTTTCAGGTAATTCAACGAATACGATATCGCCTAATTCATTTTGTGCATATTCAGTAATACCGATTGTTGCAACGTTTCCTTCAACTTTAACCCATTCATGTTCTTTAGAGTATTTAAATTCGTTTGGTACTGCCACGATAAATCCCCTCCTAATTTTTAAGTACATTTTAATGATGCCATACCCACTATTATCAATCAACTATTATATAAAAATTTTAAACCTTTTAAAATTCGGCTTTAAATATGTAATTAATATTTTTTAGTCTTTGATAATTATGAATGTTCACTTTCTATAAACTTCAAAAAAGTGTTACAACCAAGTGTTTTTATATTCTTCTTCTTTAAAACCTAATGTGATTTTATTTCCAGATATAGCTAATGGACGTTTAACTAACATACCGTCTGATGAAAGTAATTCAAAACGTTCATCATCTGTTAGGTCGTCTAATTTATTTTTTAAATCTAATTCACGGTATTTAGCACCATGTGTATTAAATAATTTTTTAGTATCAACACCTGTTTTTTCAACAATTTCTTTAAACTCGTTTTTTGTAGGTGTATGTTGAACGATATCGATTGGTTCATAACTAACACCATACTCATCTAAGAATTTTGCTGCTTTTTTACAAGTAGTACAATTTGCATATTGATAAAATTTAATCATAGAGTTTTGCCTCCTTTGTCTCTTATCACAAATATATCATGTTATTTTATAAAACGCTCTACTTTTTAAGCTTATTTTTTTATTTAAGAAATTTCATCCGTTATAATAAATTTACTAATTAAATGAAAAGGGGCTTTTGTAATGGAAAGTATTAATACTACAGAACAATTTAATAACACAGTTCAAAATGACAAACCTGTCATCGTTAAATTCGAAGCTGGTTGGTGTCCAGATTGTAAAGCTATGGATATGTGGATTGACCCAATCGTCGAAAAATATAAAGATTATGATTGGTATACAGTTAACCGTGATGAATTAGAAGACGTTACTGCTGAAAATGACGTAATGGGAATTCCAAGTATTTTAGTATTTAAAAATGGTGATAAATTAGCACATTTACATTCAGCTAATGCTAAATCACCAGAACAAGTTGAATCATTTTTAGACGAAACATTTAGCAAATAATATTAAAAGGTCGAGATACAAGTAAAGAAATTTGAGTACCATTCAATGGCTTATTTCTTATTTGTTACCTCGACCTTATTTAATATCTATCATTTTGTGATTAATTATTTAGTATTCTGAGATAAGATGTCTATTCTTACGTTTGGCTTTTGTCATTGGCTCTTCTAAATCAGTTAAATATAAGAAACCTGCTAAAATTTCATCATCTTCAATGTTTAAAGCTTTTCGTATTTTAGGTTCAAAAATATATGCTGGAGATTTCCAACATGAACCTATACCTGCTTCATATAATAACAACATTAAATTTTGCGCGAATGCGCCAAATGCAAAGTAATTTTCTCTATTTTGACGTTGTCTTGGATCAGCTTTTAAAACTAATACTAACATGCCACCTAGTTTAGTAACTTTATCATAATGATCTGCTCGCTTTTCAGGACTATCTGGAAAAGCAAATCGTGTAATATCTTCGCTCATATTTCCTAATCTATCTTTAGCAACATGGACAACTCTCCATGGTTCTCTCATGCCATGGTTAGGAGCATCTGTAGCTTTTTCAATAGCTTCATATAAAGCTTTATCATCAATTGTCATATCGTGCTTAAACTTTTTAACACTTCTTCTATTCGAGATTGCTTCTTGTAGTTCCAATCCTATCGCTCCCTTTATTATTCGTTGATAATCTTTATCAATTATAAGACACAATCTACTATTGTTCAAACCTTCTAATCATTTCTCATAAAAGTCAATTTGCTTTTTTAATTCTTCGACATGAATTTGACCAGGTGCTTGGGGTTCACCTAAACATCCATAAGATACTACACCACCAAAAACACCTTGTGCCGTGCGACTAATGACCCCTATTTTAGACATCGAAATTCCAATCACTTTTTGATTTAATGAATTAGCTGATTCATTCATTGCTTCTAATAAATGCAATACATCTTTTATATCATGGGGCATAACTGCTAGCTTTATATAATTCGAGTTAAATTGACTCATTTTATAATAAGTGAATTTCATTTCTTCAAACGTAGGTGTTTCATCAAAATTGTGATGTGATAATACTACTTCTAATCCTTTTTGTTGAGCTAAATTGATTAAATTTAAATAATCATCTTTATTCTTTTGCTCATCCCATTCAATATCTAACATATTATATCCGTCTGTATTAATTAGAAGTTCTATCACATTCAGATATTCGGATTCATTCACATTACGTTTACCACCTTGAGAAGCAGATCGAAATGTAATTAAAATTTTAAAATCAAACGTTAACTGATTTAATTCTTCAATGACTTGATTGAGCCTATCTAATTTATCCCACTGATCTACTCTAAGCTCTATAATATCAATACTATCTTGATAGAACTCTATGTCTTTAAATAAATCATCTGCTATCGTGTTTTCAGGTGCAATCGTAACAGCTATATTTACATTTGACATACTATCCCTCTTTCCTGTCTCTTTTTGAACTATATACGTGTATATTTTCTTTTATTTTAAACTAAAATATACATTACTACCAATCGCCTTTATTGAATCAATAGCCAAAAAATTATTATGAATGATTGAACTAAAAATTTACGGGTACACTTTATATATATGATTAATTAGGAGGTAATAATTATGGCAGTTCAATATGAAACTAAAGCGACAAACGTAGGTGGACGTAAAGGACACGTTCAAACTGACGATAAAGCAATCAATGTAGATGTATTACCACCACAACAAGCGGACGGAAATGCTACTAATCCTGAACAATTATTCGCAGCAGGATATGCTTCATGTTTTAATGGTGCATTTGATTTAATTTTAAAACAAAACAAAGTTAGAGATGCTGAACCAGAAGTAACTTTAACAGTACGTCTTGAAGATGATCCAGACGCTGAAAGTCCAAAATTAAGCGTAGATATCGATGCTAAAGTGAAAAATGTATTATCTCAAGAAGACGCTGAAAAATATTTACAAGATGCACATGACTTCTGTCCATACTCTAAAGCAACTAGAGGAAACATTGATGTTAAATTAAATGTTGAAGTTGTTGACTAAGTTATAAATACAATATTATATATTTATATGACCCATTCTCTATTGAATGGGTCTCTTTTTTTGTTCACATAATTACCTCATATTTCCGACCTTTAAAATCGAGTTTCTGTTATAATGTATATGAAGAGTTATTATATACATACAATTAAATATATATTTTAACTATTTTTTCAAAAACGTTTTTGCTTATTCTTAAATAATCATTGATTATTTTTATTAAATATTTTAATATGTATTTACCCAGCAACGACACACAATTAATGATTTGAATTAGGAGGTCACTATGAACAACATCCGTTTATTAACTCTAGATGATTTAGAAATTTACAAATCACTATTATCAGGGGAACATCATACTTATTCGTGGGATCGTTATTATTTAGACCACGTTTCTGATGACATTTTGACAAAACTTTTATCTTCCGAATTCCCTTTCATCAATGTATATGGTGCCTTTGAAAATGACGTTCTAGTAGCTACTGCAACCTTAAGTCAAATGAGACAAGTAGGTAAACAACATAAAGCTGTCATCAACAATAACTTTGTTAAAGATAATGATGAAGTGATAAATCGTGAATTAATCAATTATATTATTGAAATTGCTAGCCAGAAAGATTTAGAAACCATTCTCACTTCTGTCACTTCAAATAATATTAGTGCAAAAGTATTCTTCACTTCTCTAGGTTTTGAAAATCTAGGTTTCGAGAAAAATGCTACTAAAATCGGTGAAGATTATTTTGATGAACATTGGTTAACTTATAATTTAAAAAATTAAGTTATTATCATATTTAAGTTAGACAAAAAATGGATTAAGATTACATCCAAAGTAATTTTATATATTTCATTAACATCTGACCTCTAATTCAATTTAACGATAAAGCTAATATAATGATAAAAGCTCAACCTTGTATTTATAGCAAGGTTGAGCTTTCTTTTACATAGGGTCAATTAATTCTATGAAAGTAAATTTCCCTTTGTCGTAACTAAATTTTAGTATATTACAATTTCCAATATTAAATGTACTACCCTCTTCATAGCCTAAGCAGTATCTAATAAATAAACCAATTGTACTTCCATGGCTTACAGCTAGTGTTGTATGACGACTATAATTTTCCATAATATCAGTTAATGTTTCTACCATTCTATTTTCTACATCTTCACGTGATTCTCCCCCAAAAGGTACAACATAATCACCGTAAAGCGTTTTAGGTTGTTTAATTTGTTTAAGTAATTCAATACTTTCGCCTTCAAACAAACCAAAACGCCACTCTTTTAATCCTTTTGAGCGAATATATCTATTTTGATGGTTTGGTACTGCATTTTCTAGAGTATCACACGCTCTTTCTTGAGAAGAAGAAAACAAACTATCAAATTCAATTTGATTATGTTCAAAATATCGAGCTGCGGCTTTTGCTTGTTCTACACCTAATAATGTTAAAGGCGAATCACTAGCGCCCTGAATTTTGCCTTTTAAATTAAAAACTGTTTGTCCGTGTCTCATTAAATATAAAGTTTTTGCCATATTTCCACCTCTATTACTTATATAAAGCTCATAACTAACATTAAATCATTAGACATAGTAATAGTAAATCAACAAATCAATGAAAAATAATATAAACAGATGATTAATATATTGTCTTAGTGGGTATAACTTAACACTAAGTTTACATTTGTTAAAGGAGTGTTAATCAATATGGAATCTCATGATCACAGTTATGTGAATCCGAATAATGTAACACTTGAATGGGAATGCTTTGTTGTAAGTAAAAGCGATATGTTATTAGATGGCGTACCAAATGAGTTAATCAATACTTGGTTAGACAAAGATATTATAAAGCCATTTAGTGTTAAAAATAATGATATTAATTTTAGAACAAAAGATGTATGGTATGCGTTGAATCAACAAAATTGGTACTAACTAAGTTAGTTGATATAAACTAATGGCTCTATTGGCACTTTCAATGAGTTGAGAATCATCATAATTCGATAAAACATAAGTACGAATTACAAACTTATTCTTTTCATTTTTTGGGAATTTATGATCTTTATTGATGTAATTAGCTAAATTTCCAAACGGTGTATCGTCATTTATAAAACCTATTATAAAATCATAAAATGTCATCACAATATTCCCCTTATATTTTATCTTTATTTAAGTTGTAATTAATCTTATCAGAAAACTCGAGATTGTAAATGTGCAAAGTGTAAATTTTGCACATTTTTATTGTATTTTTTTAAATTTATTCACAATTTTATTTACTTATTCAAAAAATGGGATGTTCGCTTAAAATGTCGTTTCTTTTTATTCACAATTTATAGCTATATACTTCTATTTAATTATTTACCAAGTGATAATAAATGATATGATATACATAAGGATTTTTTTACTAAAGAAGCATTTTCCAGAGGTGAATCACCTATGAAATTATATTTTCTACACGTAATTAATATTTTATTAACGATATTGTTTGTAATTTTTAATATCGTCATTACAAATAACACCAACCTAGATGACACCTTATGGTTAGTGCCCGGATTAATAGTATGTGGTTTGATTATTATTATAAGCTTATTTATAGCTATTTCTAATAAGGATTTATTAAGTGAAATTCTCTTTTTTATTAATATCATTCTTACCCTATATTACATTTATCCAATTTTTTACGATTTTCTTTAAAAGATGGGAGGTTAAAAAATGAGCTTACATTTCACTATTCTTTTTTGGTTATCAATTATATTTTTAATTGCAGGTACAATCGTTCTTGTTACTATGCTTAAAACTAAAAAAGAATCTAAAAAAGAATCTTATCTTGGCTTCACAATTGTATTCTTTATATTTGGTTTAGCCATGTTAATTTATACATTAATATTCGGTTTGTAACACATCACAAATACGTTCAGTTGCTTTAGTAGCTGAACGTTTTATTTTAATACTTATATTTATGCTTCTTACATTATTTAAAGGAGTTTTTGATAATTGCGTAAAATTTTATTATACATATTAATAACTATTATGTTCTTTATGATAAGTACTTGTATATTCCCTCCCAACCATTTAAACGCAGAGTCACAGGAACATACATATTCAGCATCTAATAAAGATTTCCAATTACAACCTGGAGATATCATTATTACGAAAGGACCAGTTTTATATGGTTTTTTTGGTCATTCTAGTATTGCCATTGATCATAATACTGTTTTACAAATTGAAGGACCTGGTGATAAACCAATCACAGAATCATTTGAATCATTCAAATCACGATTTGGAGAAGGCCAAGATGACTGGATTAAAATTTATCGCTGCGTAAAACCAGGAGCTGGTAAAAAGGCCGCACAGTGGACAAAAGAAAACTATGAAAATACAGACAATAGATATTTAGTGACTTTAAACTTAAAAAGTAAACGATTTACATACTGTACTAAAATTATCTACCAAGCATATAAGGAAGGCGTAAGCAAAAATGCTGTAAGCGACCATGGATTATATATTATTTCACCTTATGCATTGAAAGATAATTTCACAAATGAATACCGTTTAAAACTTGTCAAAACTTATTAAACGCCCTACTTCATATAAGTCATATTTAATATGAATAGTAAGGCGTTTTTTAAATTTAATTATACTTCTTTAAAATAATTGATGTACTGATCGTTCTTATCTAATAGATCAAGGTAACTAATCGCATTAAACGGAATGATTCTTGTGCTATTTTTCATAGGATAAATAATAACTTCGTGTTCATAATCAACATGGATATCACTTTCTAAAATAATACGTTTATTCCCAAAAATTACCCCTACTGCTTTAAAACCATCGTCATTTAAATATTTTCTTAATAATTCTTTATCCATATCATCACATCCCTTTAATTACATTTTACCAAAGTAATATTAAGGAATTGTTAATTTGTAATATTTAAAGTGATTTTCTACTTTTTTATTTATACTCATCTTTTCAATCTAACCAAAACTTTTCATTTATTACTTATAATATTTTAAATTAATATACTAAATAAAAGGGAAATGCTTGTTGATAGTATTAATAAATTGATATGATTTATAGATAAAAAAACTTTTAGGAGAATATATGAAAAAGCATACAAGTCTGTATACAAAATTATATTATTTTTCAATTCTATTAATTGTTATCGCCATCATCATTGTGGCTTTAATTTTTTATAATATAAGAAAAAATATGAATCATTCAAATGACCGATATAATAATTTTCAAGAACTTAAAACAAATACCAAAGAAAATAAAGATTGGCGTGTTATTACAAAAAATCGTAATCACCATGATATTTTAGTAACAGCAATTCATGGCGGAGGTATTGAACCTGGCACGACTGAACTTGCTCGCCGTATTTCAAATATTGGAAAATATGATTTTTACACTTTTGAAGGTTTACGCTCCAAAAACAATGATCAACTTCACATTACATCTACCAATTACGATGAACCAAAGTTGCGTAATATGCTTAAAACAACGAAAAAAACTATTTCAATTCATGGTTTTTCAGGTGATGATCCTATTGTCTTTGTCGGAGGTAAAGATAAAAAAATGTCAAAATCAATTGCTAAATCGCTACGTCGAAAAGGCTTTTCCGTTAAAGAAAGCCCAACAGAAATTGATGCTAAATCATCAAAAAACTTTGTTAATGATAACGAAAGCGACTCAGGGGTGCAGTTGGAACTAACTACGCGATTGAGAAAACAATTTTTTAAAGGACGCCAATTTAATCAAAAAATCCGCTCAAATCCAGATAATTATACGAAAACATTCTATAAATTTGCTAAAGCTGTACAAGAAGGTGTGAAAAATACTCAAAAGTCATAGTTTTGTCAGTAATTACTCTAATAAATTGTTTTGCAATTTAAAAATAAAGGGTAATACATATGTAATGTGAATTAGGGAGGAAAGTAAGATGGACGAATTAACTAAAGAACAAAAATATACCGTTGCTAAATTTTACAAATTATATATGGAAAGATCTAATGAAGGTCAATCAGAACAAGAAGCGAATGATTTCAAAGATTCTGTTACTACACAAGATGACTATTTTTGTGATCGTGAGTACGATGACTTTTTAGAAAATTTGAAAGTACTGATTAATAATGATTATATTAACGGTGATATTGAAGATGACAAAGTTAATCATATTAAATTAACTACTAAAGCATTTACAGAAATTGAAAAAAGCTTTGGTTAGAAATGATGAGCAATACCTTAAAACATTCCCCTTATATAGGAATGAATGTATTTAGCGCTTGGGAGGATTATTAATTATGGAAGATTGGAAAATCAATAATCATTCAAATCGTCACTTTGCTATACAACGTAATGCTAATGAAATTTCAATAGTTGAACCACAAAACAATGGAAGTTTTAAAATACTAGCTGAACTAGACATTCAAAATAATAATTCAGAAGTATTCGATGATGATTTATATATTTCTTTTGATGCAAATAATAAAGAATTAAATATCTTTGATAGATTATAACTTTTCAAAACCTTATGCTACTAGAGATTGTCATTTAAAATACTTGATATAGCGGATTATAAAGTATTTCAGCATTAAATGTTTTAAACTACTATATTTTTCATAACCAAAATTCTTGTTTATTTATTTTTCTTTCAACTATAAAAATAATTTAACTTAAACTTTAATTTTCATTTGCTAATTATCAATATAATAAAGTGGTAAAAAACTTAACTTTGTGGTACTCTAAATTTGTTAAACTTTGTGAGTGTTTAACATTACTTCTTGTTAGCGTCAGCTTAACTTTAATTTTCGTCATTATTAAAGTTAATGTTGGCGCTTTTTTAATATCACCTCTTTTCACTTTCAACAACTTTTCTTTTTAAATTACTTTTACTTATTAATATTAATAAAAATATTCACAATTTTTAAAAAGAAATAGATGTAAAATAACATTTATATGTAGTAAACTTAAGATAATGACATATCTTAGGAGAGATAGAATGAAAAAAGTATTTTGGTTGATCTTATCTAGCTTTTTAGTTTTAGGTGCTTGTAGTCATAGTAGTGACGATTCAAAACAAAATGACAGTAAATCAACGCAAAAAGATTCTAAGAGTAATGACAATAAAACTGTCAAAAAAGTAAAAAATAGTGCTAAAAAGAAAGACAATCCTAAGTCACAAGATGACAAAGGAAATAAAGAACGTGTTGACGGCGACAAAGCCAATAAGTAATAAATAATGATTAACAGCTTAGATGTATCTTACATTTAAGCTGTTTTTTCAAACAGTTAAGCAATGTTCAACAAAATTTCGCTCAATTATATTAAACTCTATTTAATATCAAATTTGCAAACTGATAGATAGACAATTGATATTTTGCGTTAACCATGTTGCAACATCTTATTGATAACATTTTTATTTATATACATATCAAATGAAAGGATGTGTGAAACATGAAAAACACAAAATTTAATGAAGAAGAATTAGAAACAATCAAACAATTTTATAATTCAAGAAGACGTTCTGTTTGTTGTTCAAACCCAAAACTAACATTCTTAGAAGATATCGTTCATATTCCAACAGCTGGAAATGAAACAAACGATCTTGAAGGTTTTGCTACTGTTTGTGAGAACTGTGGTCAAACTAAAGTGTTTAATTTAAATGTAATGCAAAACGCAAAATTTTAGTATCAATGTCTATTAGACAGTATTAATTTTTGATAGATTTATGTTTTATATACTATATATTATATTGATATTGCACTTACGGATTCATATTGAATCTGTAAGTGCTTTTTTTATGTATAAAATATTTAGAAATCTATTCCTTATCTATCTCATTTATCAAAATAAACTAAATTTAAGCATAAAAAAAAGCAACCCATTAAGGTTGCTTTGAAAATGTTATTACATTTTTACGACATTAGCTGCTTGTTCTCCACGATCGCCTTCAACGATGTCGAATTCAACTTTTTGTCCTTCTTCTAATGATTTGTATCCTTCTTCAGCGATTGCTGAGAAATGTACGAATACGTCGCTTCCATCTTCTCTTTCGATGAAACCAAAACCTTTTTCTGAATTAAACCATTTAACTGTACCGTTATTCATATCGAATACCTCCGCGTGCTTTTGCACATAATATTTGTAACAAATCCATAAATCAAAGGGAGAATATTCTTAATAATAACTCGCAATTAACTTCACGTACTTGATTACTTAAGTACTACTATACGCTATATTTGAGAAAAGTAAACCCTTTTAGCCAAATTCTTTCAAATTTATTATAATTAACAAAATAAAATTTTTAACTTTTATTGAAATCACCTTTGAAATAGCTATTAAATGTAATTATCATAAAAATATACATTATAAATATAGATTAGTTGTCTTGAATTCTATAACACTTCATAGCATTTTTATAAAATATCTTTTCACATTCTGTCTCATCAAAGTGTTGCTCTATTATTTTAATATCGTCTTTAGTAAATCTTTGAGGCGCTCTTGTAGATGGTAAGTCAGTACCAAACATCAAAGCATTAGGATTTAGTTGATATATTTCTTTCAATGTTTTTGCAATGTCTAAATTGCCTCTACTAAACCCTGTAGCTTTAACTCGAACATTTCTATCTACTAATTCTAATAAATCAGATAATCCTTCTTGCGATAAACCTAAATGATCAATAGATACTGCAGGTAATTTTTTAATTGTAGTTGAGATTTCAGGTAAATTTTTCGAATCTATATATAATTCAGTATGCCATCCAACTACTTCATATACTCTTTTAGCCAAATATTCTAGTTTAGATAAATCTTCAGAACCACCACGTTTTACATTGAACCTTAAACCTCTGACACCGCAGTTATTCAACATTATTAATTCATCATCTTTTACAGTATAAGGAAGTTGTGTAACACCTACAAACTTACCATCTAATTTGTCTAGAGCATCAATTAAATAGTTTTGATCATATCCTTGAAATGACCCAGACACAATCGCACCACCTAATATATCTAATTCTTTTACATCTTTTTGATAGTCCTCAATACCGTATGATGGTGGTAAGTAACCATTATTTTCTTTTATTTCAAAATCATAGTTGATAATATGCAAATGCGAATCGAACATTTTCATATCAATGTCCCCTTTGTTTAATGATTATCGTTATAAATATTTTCAAATTCATTTCAACTTTTTCTAATGTTAATACCAATATGCAATAGATATAATGTTTTTTAACATAACTATTGGTTACTTTTCTGATAAAGTTTTACCACCTGTCATTGTTAGCAATAAAATAACAATAGCTATAATTGTTGCTGCAAAACCAAGTTCATGCACTGCTGTAGTTAAATCAGAACCTTTAAATAATATTCCAATCAGTGTTGAAGAAACAATTGCACCTAAATATCCTGCAGTTCTTAATAAACCAGAAGACATTCCTATCATTGATTTTGGAGTTTGATGATATAGCGCATTTTGATTTGCAAGATTTAATAATCCTTGTGGCAATCCAAATATGGCTGATAAGACGATTAAATAATAAATTGATGTGTCACTTGAAATCATTTGAAATCCTATCATTGTGATTAAAGCACCAATTATTCCAATATATAACTTAGTTCTTATATTTAATCGTGGTCCCATTAACTGCGCAGAAAAGATACCCACAATAAACTGTGGTAACATTATCATTCCTGCATGCATGGGTGATAAACCTTTCACCTCTTCTAACCACTGCACATAACCATATAGCACACTGTAAGAAATAAGCATTGATAAAAAAGTACGTAGATACGTATTATTCATCGATATATTATGACTCAAAATTTTCAAATCTATAAATGGTTTAGCAGATTTTAATTCATATAAAATAAATGTGATTAAACTTATAAGCCCAATTAAAAATAAATACCAATATGATGGTTTGGCTTCCATAAAGAAAATCATCCAAGAACTTAAACTTATCGAAAATAATATAATTCCTACAAAATCAACTCGTTGTTTTAATAACTGTAATTTATCTTTAGTGGCTGTCTTAGGAAAATATAAATAACCAAAAGTAAATGCCAAGATAGACATTGGTAAATTAACTATAAAAATGGATTGCCATCCACCATTAGCGACTAAAATTCCACCTAAAGTCGGTCCTATAACTGCAATAACTTGATTGCTAATAGATAGAATTGTCAATATTTTACTCGGACTATCTTCACCTGTACGTTCAGCTTCATAATTAATTAAATACATTGCCGAAGGGTATCCGGCACATGTTCCAATACCTATTAAAAATCTGGCTAAAATTAATCCATAAAACGACGGTGTCACTAACGCAATCATACTCGCTAATCCAACTAAACTCGTGGCAAATAAAAATAAACCTCTTGGACCAAAAATATCAATTAACTTTCCTATTACCGGTTGACCAATACTTGTAGCCAAATATAAAGACGACACAAGCCAAGCAGTTTGATAAAACGGCACACCAAATGCTTGAGCAATTGGGACAAGCGCTACAGCCAACATTGAAGAATTAATTGGATTTAAAATCGAACCTAAAATCATAGGTGTATATAATTTTTTATTAAAAGTATTGCTAATAGCTTTTTTCGACATAAATGTCACCCTTGACTATTCTATTGTTTTTGCCAGTCTGCAACTGTTAATACATCTCCATATCTAGTTAAAATCTGATTTGTTAAAAATTCGTGCGTCTCAGAGGATCTATCAGCCATTGCATCTTGTAAAAATGTTAGTTTAAAATCTTTATCAAATGCTTCTACTCCTGTTGATAGGACAACGCCGCTTGTGGCTATACCCGTTAAAACTAAGTGATCAATTTGTAAACTTCTTAATAATACTTCTAAATTACTCCCAGTAAATGCGCTAATTCGTTGTTTAGTAACTAATAAGTCATCATCATCCATATGAAGCTCATCTATAATTTGAGTCGATTTATCCTTAACTGTCATTGGTTTTCCACTTTCTTTGATTCTACTAAACATCTTGTTATTAGATGAAATTTCCATAAAATTTTTCGAAAAAGCAACTCTTACAAAGATAATGGGTAGTTCCATTTGTCTAGCTGTAGTAATTGCTGCATTTGTTTTATCAATTAAATCTTTTGTATCAGATAATGAGCTAATAATCCCATTTTGCATATCCATTACTAATAACGCTTTATTGTCATTCATATTTATACCTACTTCCAATTTAGATTTTTACATTCAAAAATCGTACCACATCAAGGTTCTTATTCATAATGATTGGTTTATCAATACTTCATTGGATAAAGTTTACAATTTTTATTTAATAATCTTTAACCGCAAGAATAAAGTTAAAATCATGCTAAACTATATTTTATTTTGAATTTTTAGTTGTATGACAATTTGTTTTGAAAACAACTTTTATAAATTTAATTTTAATTATCATTATTGATAACATAATATGATTACTCATTAGCCTGGCACCACAGTATTATTAATATATATGTAAATTACATTTAAAGGAGATATGTTTAATGGAAGAAAACTTTAATGAGGAACAACAAAGGAAACAATGGGAGCAATTTCAAGAATTTCAAAGACAACAAGCCAAACAAGAACAAGCAAAATCTAATCAATCTAATACTAAGAAATGGTGGCTTTGGGGCTGTAGCGGCTGTTTAGTGTTTTTTATCTTATTTATTATTGGCATTATAGCCCTATCCATGATTTTTAATGGTGGTACCAAAGATAATTTCAAAAGTCATTCTAATGGTACTAAAAACTATAAAATCGGAGATACGATCAAAAATGGAGATTTAGAAGTAAAAGTTAAATCTGTTGAAAATACAACATCAGTTGGCCCGTCTATCGCACCTACAAATGCTAAAGACACTTATGTCGTAGCAGACGTTTCTGTAAAAAATAAAGGCAACAAATCATTAACTATCGACACCCAAATGTTTAAACTTAAATCTGGTAATAAATCATTTGATGCCGATGCTACTGGATCTCTATCTGCTAACCAAAGTGATGATGGCAGTGTTACAAACTCATTCTTTTTAGAACAAATTAATCCCGATAGTACTGCAGAAGGAAAAATTGTATTCGATGTTTCTGAAAAAGTAGCAAATACTAAAGATAAAAAATTAGAAATTACATCAAGCTTGTTTAGCGTAAAAAGTATTACTGTAGATTTATCTGATGCTAAAACTTCTAATAAAGATGATGACGAATCAGATAGTGATGATAGTGAATCCTCTACTGACACAAGTTCAAGTGGTTCAACAACACCATCTAATAATGAAAGTACATCTTCTTCAAATTCAAATGCATCAAACAATTCGAGTCATAGTACTAATAGTAATGGTAATAGTAGTTCAAGTAACAATTCTAGCAATGATTCACAAGCTGAAAAAGCAGACAAAACACCAACTACTACACCAAAAGAAAGTGAACCACAAGAAACGAAGCCAGAAGTAACTAACAATGATAATGCCGCTAAACCAGCTGAAAGTACATCATCAAGTAGCACATCTTCAAATTCATCAAGTGATAGTAGTAATGCAGAAAAATAGAAATTAGATATATATAAAATTAATAATTATACGGGAGTTTATACAAATGAAAATCAAATTATTAGGAACAATTTTATTATCATTTTCACTAATATTAACAGCGTGTGGTCAAAATGATGATAATTCTAAAAAGTCAGAAGATAAAAAGTCAGAAAGTAAATCTGACAAAAAATCCAATGATTCTAAAAAAGATAAAAAGTCAGAAGATAAAAAGAAAAAAGACGAAGAAAATAACGAAAATAATCAACAAACTGCACAAAATAATGGACAAAATACTAATACACAACAAAGTACAGAACAACAAAATCAGCAGAATATAAATAATCAAAAACAAGAAAAGCCTGGAACTGATGCTGGTTTGATTAACCCTAAAGATGTTAGTGATGAATCTCAATCTAATGATGATCAATCAACAACAAAAGATGTTAATTCAGAAATTAATGCTGCACAAACGGAAGATGAATACTATAATGCATTACGAAAAAAATATCATGGCGGTCTTTCATCAGCCGAATTACAAACTAAAACTGCAATCGAAAAAGGGTATTACGATGGCAATAATGCGGATCAAGTTTATCAAAAGATTCAAAATGAAGAACAAAAAATCCAAAACGGCGAGTATGACCAATATAAAAATTAATTAAGTATTATTTCTTAACAACAACTGCATTATTATTTTAATTGCTACTAAATCTATTTTGTTTTCATTTTAGATTTAGTAGTTTTTTTATCCACTTAAGATCCTAACCCTCCCTCTAAATGCACTTTATTTATATTATAACTAGATTTTTCCGCCATACATTTCGAGATTTATAGTTAAAAAAATAATTTTAATTCACCATTCTAAAAGTGTAACTTATACATAAAAAAATGTATAATATAATTTATATCTCTTTTATCAATAGCAATAATTTATAGAAGAAATAAATTTTATAATAAGGAGAACAATATTGAACAAATTTGATTTAAACGATTTGGATGACGGACAAGTTAAAGAACTAATAAATGAATTAAAATATACAGACTCTTATATAAATGAAAGTGAATTAAAGACATTAATTGCTACAAAAATTAAACAAAGACAAAAAGTAATAAGTTTTAAATTAGGGGTAAAATACATTGTTATTATAAATAGAGGTAATGTAAAAATTGATAGGTTTTCTATTTCTATAATTTTTGAAGAAACCTACCATACTTTAGTTAGAATTGATATTAGAGGTGGCATTCATTTTAATCCAGATGGATCATCAGCTCCAAATAGCCATATTCATATTTATAATAATGCATATGAGAAAAAAGATAGATTTGCTTATGAAATCAATTTAAAAGATTTTCCAATTCTTAATGATATATACAGTGTTTATAAATCATTTTTAGCTTATAATAATATTAGTGAAACAAAATAAAGGAGGGATAAGTATGACTATATTAGACGCAGAGAAGTTAAAAAATGAATATTTAGATTGGTATAAACAAGAATTAACCTTTTCTAATCTCAGTAAGAATATAGTAAGAATAGACTTTCCCTTTAAAGATAGTTCGTTAGATAATTTAATTATATACGCATTATATAATCAAATTGATGACATTATTACTCTAACTGATGATGGATATACAATATTTGGTCTAGAAAATAATGGCATCTTTATAAATCAATCAAAAAAACGTAAGAATATGTTTGAAGAACACCTTGCTGCATATGGTATTAAATTCAATGATAAAACAGGTGAAATTTATATAAAAACTAATTTCGCAAATTTTATATAAATCCAAACATAATCTATTGCAATGTTTAATTTTCATCAATGATATGTATGTTCTTTCAAAACCAAAAGTCCAAAATATATTTTCTGATGATGTAGCTACCAAACTAGATGAACATAATATTTCATATGGTAGAGATTTACCTATTGTGGGTTCAAGCGGTGTAGTTCATAATTTTGATTTTTTTATTAGTGCTAAAAAAAATCAAAAAGAAAAGTTTATTAATGCCATATCAAACCCTAACAATGCGATGATTATAAAATCTAAATTAACAGATGTTATACAAGCTAAAAAAATTAAAAGACAGCGTCCTAATGAATTTATATTCATTTTAAATGATAGAAACAAAGAGATTAATATTCAAAATAAAACTTTTCTTCAAGAAAATGATATTAATACTATTGAATATAGTAACATAGAAAATCGAATAGAGTTACTAACTTCATAAAAATAAGGGTAGATTAATACCCTTATTTTTAGTTAGATTAGTTATCCCCTCATCAAATCACTAATGAATTCATCTTTAACTTCATATACTGTTGGTCTTTGCTTAACTTTATGTAATTTATCTTCATGTTTTTTGATAATACTATCTATTTTTTTTCGTCCAAAAGGCAAGAATTCAACTAATTCTCGAAGACTAATTCTTGTATATTCATTACCAAATACTTTATCTTGGAGCAATATAAACAACACATTTTTTTCATGCTCTTTCAAGTTTAAATTCTCTAGTCTTCCATACAACGTTTCAATCATCGCAATATTTTCTTTAAATTGTTCAATTGCAGTTTTTTGACCCTCAATGATTAAATCTAACATGACATCTATAAAGTAAGTCATTTCCCCTTTATTAAGAAAATGAGAAGTACTAGCAAATGCTTTATCGTATTTATTTTTATTTCTATTCACAGCATAAGAAAAAGTTAATGCAGTAACATGTTCTAAATTATCTTTCAAAAGTTTTGCTATAATATAACGTCCTAATCTTCCATTACCATCATAAAAAGGATGTAAATACTCAAACATAAAATGACTAGCTAATATTTTCAGAAGTATTGGTGCTTCATAGTGACTAATAAAATTTAACATTTTATTTAAAAAATCAACAATTTCATATTCACAATACTCATTTCTATGTACCCATTTTTCTTTAGAAGTATCACGAACGCCTACACCTTGTTTTCTAAACATTAACCCATCTGGTAAATCTTCATCTGCTATTTCGTTAGATAACAATAAATCATAAGCCTTTCTAAAATCAGATATTTCATTTAATGTAAAATCTTCATCACTAAGTAATAAACTATATTGATAAACTAATCCTCTAAATCTTTTATTACTTTTTAAATTATTATTATTTAACGCATCTGCTAATTCTTTTTTAGTACTCCTTACATTTTCTTTTTCATTTGTACTTTGCATTTCGTTAATTAGTAACTTTTTTAGATATGAAGTTGTAGCGACTATTGGTTGGCTGTTAATCAATTTATTAATTTCACTTGAATTGATCAATATTTTTTCCGCTTTAATAATTATGGTTTTAGTTGGACAAAAAAATAAAGGGAACATCATACTTTTAATTTGTGTCTGCTTTCTAATTGGATTTATTTCAATATCTGTGACATAAGTAGTGAAATTATTTAATCGTTGTTGGTACTCTTTTTCAAAGTTTTGTTCATCACTCATGTAAAAAATTGTTTTTAACGTTTTATAAGTCATCTATGAAATCACCTCTTATTCTCCTTTTCTTCCATTTTGGCGTTTAAGCATATTTAATGTGTATTATTATACTATAAAATCATTAAATTAAGGAATTAAAAATAAACTTTATATTTTAGTATTAGTGCTTCTTCTTATTACTTAATTCAAAATATCTAGTGATACTATATCTTTGATGTGACGCAAAAATGTTTCATTGAATGTATTAGTGACATAGTGATACGAATAATTTATAGATTATTTTAAATAATGACCATTGCGTTTTACTTAATTTAATTGAATATAATATAACTTTTAGGGTACATAGTATAATAATTAAATAAATTTTGCATTTTTAGGGGGGAGATCATTTGAATAAAATTGCATTTATTACTGACAGTTCATCTGGTATCGGTTTACATGAGTATTCAGATGTCTACGTAGTACCTATGGGAACAAGAATTAATAATAAAGATTATACAGATATGGTTGATATCAGCTCACAAGAATTTTTTGAATTATTAAAGCAATATGAAAATGGAGCAACTACATTTCAACCTACACCACAATCATTTATAGATACTTATCAAAAAGTCATCGATGATGGTTATACTCACGTTATAGCTATTCATGCAACGAGTGCATTAACCGGTGCGTGTGAACAATCAAAATCTGTAAGTCGTGATTTTGATATTGAATCAACTATTATAGATTCTATGACTGGAGATTACCCGCTCCGAAGAATGGTTGAAGAAGGTATCAAAGCCAAAAATAATAATGAAAGTTATCAAGCCATTATTGATAAAGTGAACGATTTACAAAACGCTTCCACTTTAATTTTTTATCCTAAAAATTTAAATCAGGTTAAAAATAGTGGCCGTTTAAGTCGTTCAAAAGCACTTATTGCGGGAATTCTCAACATACAAATTATTATTGAATTTCAAAAAGGAAAAATAGTATTAGCCGATAAATTACGTACTAAAAAGAAAGCCTTTAATTATTTAATTAATAAACTAAAAGATGAAATTACAAGAGATAATCCATCAAAAGTTGGTGTTTCATACACAGGAGAACACGAAACTGCTGATTCAATTATCAATTTTTTAAAAGAGAAATTTCCAAATAAAATTATAGAAAAAAATCCACTTATAAATGTTGGAGCAGTTCATACAGGATATGGCACAGTTGCAATAGGATGGATTAATGTATAAATTTTAAAGACACTCTAATAAAGGGTGTCTTTTTATGTTTTGAGGCATATCTGTGATAACAATAACTAAAAGCCCACGACCAAATGAGTTGCAGGCTTACAATGCAGAAAATAGAATTCCAATAAAATATATAAATATCTTTGACAATAAGCGTTATATCAAAACGTATATACTGTATTGCATAATGTATCCAATTAGATGTTAATTATCGATCTTTTTCTTAAATAATTTCTTAACATCATCAAATAATGAACTACTACCTAACCAATTTGAAACAGTTTCCATTGTAAAATTTATGATCTTACCTAATAATTCCATATGTTCATCCTCCATACATATTTAATTAGATAACTTAAGATGTAAAATAGGATAATCTCTTCCTTGTCCATCCTGTTCAGATTCATCATATTTTATAAATCCATTCTTCTTATAAAATTGAATAGCATTTTCATTATCTTTGTTCACATCAACGAATTGTATTTTCTTGTCTTTAATAAGCGTCTGTACAATTTGTGTACCATAACCTTTATTAAAATATTGAGGATCAATAAATAACATTTCTAGGTTTTGATCATTCGTACCTGAAAAACCAATCGCTTCAAATTCATCCCACCATAAATATCCTTCTACATATTTAAAGTAAGTTGGAATTTCATGTTTTAATGCTATTCTATCTTCATCTTTAAGAAAATCGTGTGTTTCTGTTACAGATTTTTCCCAAATTTCTAAAGCTTTATCGTAATCTTTTTCATTTAATTTAGTTTTCTTTAATATCATAATATTCTCCTAAGTTAACTCAATCAAAATCATCAGCCATTAAAAATAAATATGCGATAACACCGATAGGAATTCCTAATATGGGTGTAGTAAATATACTTCCTAAAAATATGAATAAAGCTAAAAATATTATATCTTCAATATCCCACTTTTTATTTATTAAATATGTCCATATTTGTTTTAAGATCATATGATATAGTCCTTTCAAAAAATTCTATTACAGAATAACAAAAGCTATGACTAATAAAATGATAGAGATAATTAACGTTATAGTTCCTATAGGTGAATACTTATTTACCATTTTTTCGTATTCATGATCCGAGGCATTTATTTTCTTCAAATTTCTTATTTTAATCAAAAGGTAAAATGTTTCAAATAGCGAAATAATCAGTAATATAGATAGTAAAATAATCATATAATTCTCCTTTTTCACCTACTATACATATATCATATTTTAATGTTTTGTAAACATAACAACTAAGTGTAAAAGCAATCATTTTTAAATATGCTTTTAATTATAGGTATATTTTTTACAATAACAAAACATTATAGCTATCAATAACCTATAGTTAATATTAATAATTAAAATTTAAATGTATTATTAAATTAAATTTTATATTAAGGAGCCAAATCGAAATGAAATTCAAATTATTAGGAACGGCAATATTATCATCAGCGTTAGTTTTAACTGCATGTGGTCAAAGTGAAGACCATTCTAAAAAGGACGATGACAAAAAATCTGAAAGTAAATCAGATAAGAAATCAAACGATCCAAAGAAAAATAAGAAGTCAGATGACAATAAAAAGAAAGACAATAACAAGGACAAACAACAATCAAGTAAAGATAATCAGCAAAATGAACAATCTAATGAACAAAATAACGAACAACAAACACAACAAAACAATACACAGAATAATTCAAATCAGAACAATCAACAAGCTCAACAGCCTCAACAACAAACTGCTCAAAACCAACAAGCAAATAGTAAAAAACCCACTAAAGAAGAAATAGCAGAATGGGATAGACAAAACATCAAAGGGGGTACTGATTATGGTTTAATTGATCCAAAAGAGGCTAATGAAACTTCACAATCTCAAAATGAAGAGCCTGATGAGTGGGTAAAAGGTCAAGAAGAATGGGCTAATGCTAGTCAGTCAGAAAAAGAAGAAATTCGTAAACAAGACGCAAAAAAATATGGTTATGAATATGATCCTAAAAATTACGAAGAATAATAACAGAATTAGGTAATTACTCCTACTATTTTTTAGCTACCATGTATGGTAGCTTTCTCTATAATTTTATCAATTATTTGTATACTTCTTTGAAAAATTAAAGTAAATACTGCCTTAATATCTTTTACCTCTCTCCTTTTTCGACACGCCAATATACAATTTATTCTCTATATATTATTGATAAATTAGCTTCCTCAGTTAAGTGATTAATATTTTCATAATTTCTTAAATATAATTGTAGTTTTCTTTTAGTCATATTAGAATCAAAAGATATTAACAATAGAAGTATCTACAAATTTGGCATCATTTTGCTCACTATTTGTATGATATTCTTAAAAATTTTCTTTAACTTTTATTAATATAAACATCAATAGTAATCGTATACTTATCTAACTTGAAAAGTTAAATTTTTCTTTTGTTGTAATTATTGAATTTATCTAATTAATAATATACAAAGTTACTCGTTTCTCTATCCATTTAATATATCAACTACACTTTTTTCTATTTCTTTTCTACCATTTACTTACCAATATTTTTCCAGTATACATATTAATTATTAATGATGTTGTTATATTTTTAAT
>ENA-ORXC01000541-ORXC01000541.1-marine-metagenome-genome-assembly--contig:-NODE-541-length-25986-cov-4.236211_pt1 | contig 25986 bp, 14 predicted proteins | sample MGYA00237865_ERZ511478 | MGnify/ENA metagenome assembly ERZ511478
TCAACAATCCGGTTTTCGCGGATCACATGCACTTTAATCTCTCCTGGATAGCGGAGGTTTGCTTCTATTTTCTCAACCAAATCTTGGGCAAGTTTCTTGGCTTGGAAGTCCGAGACCTTTTTAGGAGAAACGAATACACGTACCTCGCGGCCTGCAGAGAGGGCATAGGCACGATCAACGCCAGGCATGGTTGCTGCGGTCTCCTCGAGCTCCTTGAGGCGCTTGATATAGTTCTCGAGGGAATCACGTCGCGCACCTGGTCGCGCACCTGAAATGATGTCAGCTGTCTGTACGATGAGTGATTCTAGGGATTCATGCGGATAGTCATCATGGTGCGACTTCATCGCTGTCACGATGCGCTCATCAACGTTGAATTTGCGCAAAAGGCGAATACCGATCTCGACGTGCGTTCCTTGGACTTCATGATCAAGGGCTTTTCCAATGTCATGCACCAGGGCACCTGCCTTAACAATAGAAACATCAGCACCGACCTCTTCGGCAATCATTGCAGCAACATGTGCCATCTCGACAGAGTGCTGGAGAACATTCTGCCCGTAGCTATAGCGGAACCACAGACGTCCCAGAATTGCCACAATACGTGGATCGAAATTCAATACGCCAAGTTCGTGTACGGCCCATTCTCCTTTCTTTTTAATAATTTCGTTAATGTCTTTCTGGGCATTCTCGACGAATTCTTCGATGCGTGCTGGCTGCATGCGCCCATCGAGTATAAGGTTCTCGAGAGCCACACGTGCAATTTGTCGACGAATAGGGTCAAAGCTCGAAATGGTAATTGCTCCAGGGGTGTCGTCAACAATTACCTCGACACCTGCAGCACGCTCGAAGGCACGAATGTTTTTACCTTCGCGACCAATAATCATACCTTTCATATCGTCAGGGATGTTCACCGCAGTTGTGGTCACCTCAGAAGCCGTCGAAGAGGCGAGGCGCTGAATACTCGATACGAGAATATCACGCGCCCGCCCATCGAGGGCTTCCTTGTTCTGTTCTTCTAATTTCTTGGTGCGTGTTATTAGATCATCGCTATAGGTTTTCTCGATGTGGGTGATTATTTGTGTTTTTGCCTCATCTGGTGTGAGCTTGGCGATTTCGGCGAGCTTTTCGCTATGCGCATGTTCACTCTGGAGAATAGTGTCTTCTCTCTGCTTGAGAAGTTCTTTGTTGTCTTCTATGGCGTCATGCTTTTTCTCTAATGTTACTTTTTGGTTATCGAGATGGATCTCTTTTTTCTCGAGGCGCTCTTCTCGTTCAGCGAGACGCTTTTCTGACTTTTCTTCTCGGTCCTTGAGTTCGTTGGTAGATTTTTCCTCATGCTCTTTGAGTTCACGCATTGCTTTTGCCCTTATCGCTTCTGCTTCTTCATGGGCATCTTTGAGAATAGTGTCGCGTTTGGTCTGCTCGCGCATAGTATATATGCGATACAAGCCAGCACCAGCGACAACACCCAAAAGCGCCCAGATCAGGTTAATGAGTTCCATAATGGTGTTTTCAAGACGTTTGGTTTTAGTGAAATTTTGTCTTGGGATTATCTGTAGGCAAGTAATTATATCTTTGTGTCGTAAGGTTGAACCTTACGACATTGGTATCCTAATTTTGCTGCGTATTACTGAAATGAGTGTATTTTGCTGTGTTTCAGGAGACTACAAAGCATCTCAGTAATATACCTTGATCATAGGGGAAAAGGGTGTGGGAGTAAAGGATGAGAAGGGTTTTGAGGAATAGAAAAAGGCTATGAAAACAAAGATTCATAGCCTTTCTTTACGATAGAGCTTGCTCTGATATTTATAATGCTTATTATAAAAAGACCCATCTCACGTGTATGAGACAGGTCTTTTTTATATTTGAAAAAATAGTTTTAACTCCCACTCAATGCCTTCACAATGGCATTCTGGGTATTCTTGCCAGCGAGACCGTCTACAAAGAGGTTCTGTGCTTTTTGGAAATCATTAACGGCTTTTTCTGTTCCTGGTCCGTATGAGCCATCGATCGAGAGGGTATAGAGATCGAGCTTCTTTAGTGCCCATTGGAGGCGTGCTACGTCATCGCTCCCTTTGGTGTCTGGGCGCAAGGTATATCCAGCTGCCGTGTATGCATAATCAGTTGCAAATGTAGGTGCTACATAATTCGCGCTACTCGTTGTGCTCGTTGCTGGTGTTGTTGTGGTAGATCCGCCAAAGAGACTCGAGGTCACTGTGTCATTCGGAGAGCTCGTAGTATTAGTGGTAGTTGTTGTGTTGGTGGCTGGGACAGGTGTTGCGGTAGTTGTTGTGTTGGTGTCGGCGAGTATTTCGCTCGATGCTAGAGGTAGTTGCCCTGACGCAACGAGGGCTTCTGATCGGAATGCCTCGTCGAGTGTTTTATAAAAAATAACTTTCGTTTGACCAAGGCTGCTCGATCCGATAACACCACGGAAATTATCAGGCACTACCGCGAGGTAATACATGCCAGATGCGTAATCAACAAAGCGCTCTGAGCATGAATCATTCGTACGATGGAGCACTGAGAAAGTCGGGCGATTGTAATCTGGGCGATTCGCATAGACGTTGTCGCTGTAGGCCTGGTTCGTTTGGCCTATTACTGTTGTTCCTGTATTGAGTACTTGTCCGACCATGGTATATCCGCCAGCAGATACTACTGATGAAATGGTTGGTAATACGGTTCCTTGTGCGATGCTACATGCCTCTACATGATTCGTTGGTACGAAGATTCCTCCCATGATCATACTGAAAGCTGCTAGTGTGAGGAGTGATGATGATACTCTATTTTTTTTCGTAAATATTTTCATAGACATATAATTTGATTAATTAACTTCTTATTTTGTGCTTGTACATACTTTCTTTTGCTTTTGTGTGTATATTATAAACTATAAAACAAAAGTACTACAACTATTTTTTCTTACTAATAATCTCGTCAACGATTCCATACGCGAGAGCATCCTTGGCATCCATCCAATAATCGCGATCGGCGTCATCTGCGACTTTGTCTAACTTCTGGCCAGAGTTTTTTGCTAAGATACTCGTGAGGATTTCTTTGGTCTTGAGGATCTGTTTGGCGGTAATTTCGATATCACTTGCTTGGCCTTGTACGCCACCGAGTGGTTGGTGGATCATAACTTGCGCATGGGGGAGAATGTATCGCTTGCCTTTCTTTCCTCCTGACAAGAGAATCGCACCCATAGACGCCGCCATGCCAACACAAATCGTCGAAACATCCGGCTTGATCAACTGCATGGTGTCATAGATGGCCATACCAGCCGAGACATGCCCACCTGGTGAATTAACATAGATACTGATGTCTTTCTTGCTGTCTTCTTGTTCAAGATGCAAGAGTTGGGCGATAATAGCATTGGCCATCTGTGGTTCAATCTGGTCTCCTATAAAAATAATACGATCTTTTAAAAGGCGCGAATAAATGTCATAGGCGCGTTCACCTGCGTGGGTCTTTTCGATAACGGTTGGAATTAACATATGCTTCTATTATAACCCACAGGTGGCCCTCTTCTCAAGAGCTAGAAAGTTTTGTATACTCACGAGTAATAGTCGAACTGCTTTGCGTACTAAATTATCCATACATAATGAAGCATTTCTCCTATCTTTTATATGAAAAAGAAAAAAGCACATCTCCCTACACTCGGTATTCTCGCTATGGTTGCACTGGCGATTACCGTCATCGTTCACAATGTTGAGGATGCGAGCTATCTCATGTCTCAAACACGCAATGCCGTGGAGATACGATCGACATTGAATTCTGCTGATTCGCTAGAGGTGCGCCATGTACGTGATGGAGTTCACACGGGTGATTTGCCGAATGTGATCATTAATCGCTACGGATACAATCCTGATGCTCCTGGTACGAGTTCAGAAGAAGAAAATAACTACGCATTCGATTCAGAAGATACCCAAGACCCAGCAGAAGAGACGCGCATGAGTTCGCAATCTAATTTGGAATTTCTCGGTATTGATGTAGGTAATATTGAATCACGTGTTACGGACACCTCGTTCGTACAGACACAGGAAACAGTAAGCGAAGAAGATCAAACAGGAGAGGAAGATCTCGTAGTAGGAGAAATAATTAATACAGAAGAAACAGGGCAAGTCCTCGGTGTTGAAGATGTGCAAGATAATCAGATTCGAAATGATCAAGAAGGAGTTATCTACGTTGATGAATCCATAGATGCGCGAGATTTGTTCCAAGAAGATACTGATACAGGGACCTATCGCGAATATCATCCGGATGAAGAAGTGTATGATTATTGCGAATCAGAAGACTGCGCGTTTTAGTACAGTAAAATTATGATAAAAAATACCAAGAACGGTTCTTGGTATTTTCTCTTAACATTTTATTTACAGACTACTTTTCGCCTTTCTCTAGATAATCGAATACTGCCTTGTTGAGGAGTTGTATGCTCAGATATTCACGCGCACGTTCTGCCGAGAAGTCTTTGTGGTCTTTGTAGATTTCTTCCATCTTTTCGAATTCTTTTTCCAAGAGACTTTGATTAGGAGTAATCTTTTCGTCTTGGGCGATGCGATTGATGATCAGCTGCATCTTGCTTTGCTTCATCGCATTTGGGCGCATATCTGATTCGATGTCTTCGCGTGTTTTTTTCACTGTCTCGAGATACTGCTCCATGGTCATGCCATTCGTGCTGATGTCATATTCCATCTGTGACATGAGTTTATTGAGCTCAGCATTGACCAATAATGGCGGCACTGTAACGCTAGAATCCTCGAGAATTTTTTCAATAATCTCCATACGCAACTGCTCGCGTTGTCGATCGGTTTTTTCTTTGACCATATTTTCTTTCAACTTTTGTGTGAAGTCACCTACATTCTCGAATGCACCGAGCTCTTTGACATAGGCATCATCCATTTCTGGACAGTCTGCGAGGTCGATATCTTTGATAGAAGGCACATCTTTGGGATTTTCTGTTTTTTGAGAAAGTGCAGATTGGTGGCGAATTTTACGCAACTGCTCGATGGCTTCATCAATTTCTTTTTTCTCTACCGTCACTTCTTCCTGGTTTTTCCGTGCTTTCTTGGCGATTGCATTGTAGTCCCCGAGAGTGATTTCCGGCATGAGGGAACTCGTGATGCGGAATCCCAAGTCTTCGCCACGGGCAATTTTGGTTACGTGAATATCAGGCATACCAATAACATTCAGTTCATTTTTCTGAACAGTATTGAGATAAATATCAGGGAGCAGGGCGCGCGACATCTCATCGAGAATTGCCATATCACCGACGTGCTTGCGGATGATTGCTTCAGGGGCTTTACCTTTGCGGAATCCATCAATATTGGCGTTCCTTTGAAAAGTGGCAACAGCGCGGGCTTCTTGCTGAGAGAATTCCTCCCAGGCCAATGTCCCGTTGATGGTTACGGTCCCGTCTTCGTTTTTGTTGATCTCTGTGTGTATTGAGCTGAATTTTGTATCATTTTTTGACATATAAGTGTAAAGTGTAGGGAAAATGGGTTGGATTGCAAGAAAAAAGAGTATGAAATAGTTACTGAATATACTTCGTTGGATTTCTTGCAACACCATTCACGAGGACTTCGAAGTGTAGGTGTGGTCCGGTCGATCGTCCTGTGGATCCGACATAGCCGATGACTTGGCCCTTTTTCACCGTTTCTCCATTAGATACGACACGCTTCGAGAGGTGGGCGTAGCGGGTTACGATGCTCCCACCGTGGTTGATCTCGATAACATTACCAAAGCCACCGTTCCAGCCATTCTGGGACTTCTTCACCGTTCCACTTGCTGAGGCATAGACCGGTGTTCCAGTTGGGGCTGCGAAGTCGACCCCTTGATGATTCGGGCGGCTATTTGATCGGAAACTACTATTAATTCTCGCATTAACCGGCCGGCCGAATGATCCTGTTGATGTAGGCGCTGTGCCAGCTGAGGCTGGAGAGACGATCGCTGGCTTGGGTTTTGGTTTCGGCTTGGGTGGCTCTTTACCATTTGGGATGAAGAGTTCGAGGCTCGTCGAGAGGTCGGTACTCGCGATCTGGTTGTAATATGCAATACGGTCTGCCTCGGCACGTAATTTCTTGGCAATAGATGCCAAGGTGTCGCCACGCTGTACCGTATAGGGAATTCCATCAACGCCAGGAATGAGGAGCTCGGTACCTGCATTCACGCTGTTACTCCGTAATCCGTTGTAACTTCTAATGGTGCTACTCGAGACACCGAACAGCTGAGCAATATCAGAAAGCTTTTCACCATTTCTCACCACATAGAGCACCTCGTCATCCTGGGTGATTCTTTGTAATGCGTTTTGATCTTCGCTCGTCGTGTTAGTATTCAGTGAAAAATAACTCGTAGGTTGCAATACGTCACGTGAGGTGTTCACGCTGACAGTTATGTCCTCGGGGTCAATTTGGGCATCTCGTGAGAATTCTAATACCGAAGAAGGCGTGAGAGAGAGCGTCGGCTCGGTAATTGATGCATTCGATTGCCCACGAGCGCGATCAGCAAAAAAGATATTCGCGTCGACAGCAGGCGCTGTATAGAAAGAGATTCCCAGAACAACGCTCAATACTACCGAGGCAGCTCCCAGAGATCGATGCGCTCGAAAATGAGATATACGCACAAGCACTTTTGCAATATGCGGGAACGTATCCTCAAGCAGATTCCAATATGTAGGTGATGACTCGTTCGGTATCGAATCTTCACCGTCTGGTGTGGTAAGCGTCATGATGTCGCTGAAATGTGATCAAAGAAGAGTATCTTACTGCTGTTACTACACGATCTGTGCAATACGGCGAAAATGACTCCCTATGTATCTGGCAAAAAGAGTATCATCACACGGAGACTCTGCAAGGGGGCAATAAAACAATGATATTTTAACTGAGTTGTGTCAAGTTATTTGTACGACTAGTAAACAACGATGCTTTTTTATTTTTTTATATAATGATCAAAGTGTTAGAATATATAGTATGAATCTCCATCCCCTCCAAAAACAATTGCGAGAATACGCAACCCCTGCTCGCAAGGCGCGCAGTGAGTCATTTTTTAAAATGGGCCCAGGTGAATATAGTCATGGAGATCAATTCATTGGTGTAAAAATGGGTGACATACGCAGTGCTGCTCAAAAGTACCATGATCTTTCCCTGGATGTGTTAGGAGATATTATTGCCTCGTCTATTCATGAGGATAGAATGTGCGTTCTCATTATTCTCGTAAATAGAATGAAAAAAGAAAAAGTACCTCAAGAGCGTCGCCGTATAGTCGATTGGTATCTCGATAATAAGGAATGGGTGAACAATTGGGATCTGGTCGATGTGTCAGCACATTATATTCTAGGGCAGCATGTGCTCGAGCATCCAGAGGAGCGCAATCTATTGAAAAAGCTCATCGCATCAGATCGGATGTGGGATAGGCGCATCGCAATCGTGAGTACATGGATTATGAATCGAGCTAGTGAAATTGATATGACATTATATTTGGCAGAAAAACTTCTCGATGACCCAGAGGATCTCATGCACAAGGCAACGGGATGGATGCTGCGCGAAGCATGGAAGAAGAAACCCGAACGCGTAGAAAGATTTATTACAAAGCATTATCAAGAAATGCCACGCACCATGCTCCGCTACGTCATAGAGAGAATGGAAGAAGGGAAGCGTAAAAGATTTTTGAAAGGGGAATTATAGATCTGTGTAAACTACAGGGAAAACTTCTGGGGAACTTAATAGATCAGTGCTATACTGTGAGCAATATGGCCTTAAGTGTGTCATGTGGAGTAGTTTCGTTGTGCTACTGCCAACCACATGATGTGTGTATTTTCTTAAACGAATTCTATTATTATGAAAGGAATTTCTTTTGACGCATATCTTGCAAACAATGCTATACACCTTGATGCCGATAGCGTTGAGTATCGATCACTTGCAATGGCGTATAATCTCGTTGCATCTGGTGATGTCTCAACGGCTCGTCAGATTATAGGAAATCTTGCAATCGAGCCAGGCACGCGTGCGATGATAAATAGGAGCTTTTTCAGTTCACCATCACCATCACCATCACCATCACCATCACCATCACCATCACCAACACCATCACCATCACCATCACCAACACCAACACCATTTGTTACTCCTCCCGCAGCACCGCTTAATGTCTCAGGGGCAATCCCCGTTAAAAAATCTACACCTTCAATGCCGCCCAATGCATCTCTTCAGTATAAAGAAGAGGCAATACCGATGGCGCCACCAGCGGCACCCATTAATCTGCCGGATGATTCTGTTCTTGAAAAAAAGAATTCAGCACCTTTTTCTATTCCAGTAGCACCAAGTGCGCCTTCGCCGCATAGAAAAAAAGAAGAAAAAATATCTACTCCAGCATCACCATCCCAGGCGCCTGCTGCACCAAGGCCTTCTATAGAGAAGGGTAAAAACAACAGTGCCTTTGTAATCCCTGGGCCGCATGCAATGGTCAAAATTCCTACACCACCTTACAGCAACCACGTTACAGTAGGCACGAATAAAAATCCTGCACCTGCGCCCGTTTCGTCGTTGATTCAACCAGCCATGAATACAACAGATAAAGCTGATGAGATGCTTGCTGACATTACAGATGGCCATGTAGATGATCATGATAAAAAAGTTATTTCAGACAATCACATTCTCCCTGTGCACAGCCCTCATGATCATCCTGAAGAAGTTCATAACTCTCATCACGCACACTATGCGCCACTTGCTCAGGCTGATACACTAATCAAGAATGATCTACCAGTAGTTCCTCAGGCGCCTACTGCGAATGTTTCGGGGAGCCTTCTGGCTCCCGTTGAGGCTATAAAACCAGTGCTTTCTAATGCCCCTATACCACCAGCGCCTCTCAAAACATCCTCTGTTCCTATGAATACAGCAGAGATGAAGAAAGGTGAATCAGTAGATTTGGCGCGCTTCGCACAGCCTCACCAAACGAAATCCAATAACGAAGTCCTCCAGGAGCTTTCTGATGAAAAAGAACTACCACAAACAGAACAGCAACTACGCATGAACGAAAATATGCAGAAACTCAGTAGTGCATCAGACACCAGCGAAGAACGTGAAGCAAAGAAGAATCTTTCAGAGGCCTACCGCACTATTTTTAAAAATACTCCAGAAAAAAACGAAACCAAAAGGTCGGGAATCATCAAAACGTACGCAATCGCACCTGATGTATCAGAGCGTCAGGCGCAAGAAAAAAAAGAAGCCCAAGATAAGCTTGTGGCAAAAGCCAAGCCATTCTTTCAGCGTGTTGAGAATTATTTGGCCAAAGCCTATGGTCTGGGCAATGCTGATGTGATCAGTTCAGCCAAGGCTCAGCTTGCGAGTCTGAGAGAGCGCTTCCCAGAATATGTGAATGCTCATCCTGATGAGATAACGCGTCTCGAGAATATGGACGCCACAAGCATTCCGCAAAAGGGTGTCAATGGTGAGCCAGTCCACAAGGATGTCGTGGGCCGCACCCATGAGGAATTGCGCCTCGGGGCTATTGTGGTCAAAGCAGGTATGAAAATGACAGGTGACACAGATGCATTCGTAGTATCACGGATCCAGACGAACCGCAAAGGCAAAGACGAGATTATTTTCGAGTCAGAAATGACCCATGAGAAATACACCATCCCAGCCATGGCGCTCAAGAAAGCTCTCTATGATGAGAGCTCGGATGTCGATGCGTTTTTTGGGGGATTTGCACAGGTTTGAGGGAGGTAGATTCTTAAAATACAGCACTCTTGTATTGACTTTTTGATATAATTGTGTATAATATATCCAATTATGCCATCAAACTTCAACAGACCTCCCAATCTATCAAACATGGGTTCTACTCAATCCGGGTCTAAGAAAGAGCAAATAAGTAAGCTCATGAATTCTCTTGAGAAAGAAAGAAAAAAGATAAAAGTTTTGAAAAATAGAGCACGCAATCTTAAAAATTCAAATGATACAAGAAAGCAGGGCGAGGCTCAGATTATAGAGAGAGAAATACAAGCGTTACTCCATTCAGTTCAAGTAAAAGAAAAAGAAATACAAAAGACGCGAGAATCAATGATTAGTGTTAATACCCAGCATATGCTCGCTGTCGCTAAGGAAGAATTAGAAGGCGTTGCTGAAACCGTTTCTATACCAATTGAGCAAATGGCATTTATACTAGGAATATCAGAGGGTAGGTTTAGAAATAATACAGAGGCAAATACACAAAAAGTCCTAAAAAAAATCCAATCAGATGAATTCGGTCATCATGGCTTAATATTCAAGGTAGGGAAAAGAAAGACAGGGGATGGAAAAGAGCCCGTAATTAAAGTTTCGTATAAGTCAGAAGTCGATGATTCAGTATCGTCCATCGAAGATGATTTGATACATAAAAAGATAGCAGAGAAAGAAGAAAGATTGAGCAACCTCCATAATGAAAATATTGCCCTACTTACCAAGGATGAGAATGAAAAAACGGAATCGATGAATGCGAGAAACGAGGAAATACATAGAATAAAAAGAGAATTAAGGGCACTGAGAGAAAGCTTGGATACGGGAATAATCAACAATGCTGCAGGAGGAAATGATGATACAATAATAAGTGATAAAGATAATATGTCTAACTTAGAAAACAATAGAATAGAAAGTAGTCCTAATAAGATATCCTATGTTTTAGAAGTTGAGAACTTTTTTAAAGAAGAAGAGAATAGACAAAAAGTCGCAACCAGGATGAAAAAATTAATACAAACAAATTCAGATGGAGAGTTCGCTTTCAATTACAATTTTGTGATCAGGGATAATCTTGGTTTTAGTCCTAAAAAGCAAAGAGAATTAGGCACTAAAGATGATAGGGTGCTAGTGATGAATGCATTCGCTGATGGGGTGAATAAATTTAATCCCGAAGATTTCGATGTGAAATATTTTAATGTTAGCCAGCAGGTGGGTACTACAAAACCAGTATTTAAGTTTGCTTCACTTGAGGGCGCTGCTGAACCCGCACCAAGTGCACTTGAGTCAGCTCCGGGGTTAGTCGATCCTGAGGCAGCAGCCGAGGATACAGAGCAAACCCCAGAAGAAATTGCTAATCTATTAAAGAGTTTTGATGGCGCAATGAATAAAACCAAGCTAGAGACCTATACTGATTTTATAAATGGACAAAAGGTGTTAACAGGTATTATCGGGCAGGCATTTTTAGGGGAGCAGCCACAAGTTCATGCATTTCTCATAAATCATTTGGACGAGCGAATAGCTCAAATTCATAACGGAGACGGTAACCCAATGCAGCCATTCAATACCGATGCTGTAAAAGTAATGGATGAAAAAATTCCTGGGCTTTCTAGTGCCGCATGGAAATTCTTGCAAAAATATAAAAACTTTAGGGATATTGAAGAAGGGAGGTCATTTGATTTTAAAAAGTATTCACAACTTAATCCTAAAAAAAGAATTGACGCTCTTCTTGTTGAATTGAATTCGCTCGATAATTTAAGAAATACCTCAGGTAAGCTTCTGGCTCCTAATGATAAAGACCAGATAATCCAAGAGGTAGAAACAATGCGCTATGATATGCCGATTGGCGAATCCTGGAATCTGGCTATACTAAATTTATCACCAAAAGGATTTCCCTTTCACGTAAATTTATTTATTAAACAAGAGCGTGAGATGGCTCAGTCTCAATTTAACAATGACCTTACATCATATACAACTGTTGAAGAGCTTACTGATGCAATTGATGCTTCTCTTTTTTGCGCTGAATTAAAAACGTTAATGAAGGATGCGATTGAGCGCTATGAAAGTGGCAGCAAAAATTCAAGCACGCCCGCTACTTTTAGAGTTTCCGAAGTTAGGCTATTTGACTCACTGATTCCAGGATTAACTGATAGGGTGTATGAGCTTTCCAAGACCCCCGATGATTTATTTCAAGATGAGATTAATCGGCTTGAGGGAGAGGTCCAAGATTCACTCACGAATTTCAAAATAGCGTATAAAAAAAAAATAGAAGAAAACATGGGTTGGAGGGCAACAGTACGTGGTCTCATGAGTGGCTTGCGAAAAAAAGAAAAAGAAATGGATGTACTTGAGGGTGACCCTAAGCTTTATTGGAACCAGATGCTAAGTAGGCTTGGTCAAATCGAAAAACTTAGAATCGAAAAAGAAATGCAAGAGAAGAATCTTTCTAAAAAGACCTCAAATGGATTGGCATATTTTCAAAGCCGTGTTAAGGCAGCGAATATTATTTTGATTAAAAAAGCTCGTGAACAACTTCAAGATACATATGAGCAGTTTTATAATAAAAATGGATTAGAAAAAGCATTAGACTGGTATTCAGAAAAGCGCAATGAGGAGTCTATTGACGGTATTGCATGCCAGGCATGTGAAAAGACATTGATTGCCCTAGCAGCAATTATTACAATGAATGCATCGGTCCTAGCTCTAGCGGGGGCCGGGGGTTATGTAGGTGCTCGTGCGGCAAAAGATTATTTAAAGACTAATAAGTATACAAGCTATCTGGGCTCTGTTGGCTTTGCTGCTTTATCAAAATCATTAATTGCATTGGGTCTCGATATTACGGATCTTACGGAAGGTAATGCAATGGCATATATAGTTCGTGTAATTTGTGCGGGTGTAATAGGCTCACTAGCCACAAGGCAACTCATGAAGGTATTCAAGAAAACTGTCGACGAGAAAGGGCTTGAAAATCTTAAGGAATTTGATGATGCAAATAGTCCAAATATTCTGTCGCCAACAGACGCTTTTGAGATTATGCAGAAGCACTATGGGAAAGATGTCCTCAAAAAATTGTATCGTAACATTTTCACAACAACCGTAGGTGTTGGTGCGGGAGTGCTTGTAGGTGGTGGTTATTCAAAGTTTGGCATCGATGAACTTTTCGCTTCAAATACTGCCGACGCAGCTGAAGGTGCAAATAATGATGTTGGTGAGACCAAAAATACAATACGTATTCCCAAACAACCAAGGGATACAATCATTACAGATCCCAATACATCAACCGCTGGTGGCTCTGATTCAACGGTTGTAATAGAGCCTATTACAGAACCAGGTGATACTGCTACTACTCCAAGAGTGCCAGCTACAAAATTAGATTCTATTGATTCAAAAATCGATACATCAGGAAGTAATCCTACTATTATGAAGGATGCATTGGGTAAGGAGGTGGAGGTTGTACCTGAAAAAATTACAGGAGCTAGAATTACAGAAAATGCAGATGGATCTAATGTGATAACCGTTACTATTGATGGTGTAGAGGTTACTAATGAGAATTATGATCTCGATGCTGACTCATTAGGTATTGCTGACAATATTAAAATTGAACCAGAAGCAACCAAAGAAACAGGTTCAGGAGCAACAAGAGAAGAAGAAACACCAACCCCAGAACAATCAAGTAAAGTCACAAGAGAAGCAGAAGAAATATCCCTCGAGACAGAATACACCATTAAAAAGGGTGAAGGGGCGAGTTGGGCGATTAAAGATCTTTTAGGTAAAGGGGGTGCGCCAGACTGGTTCAAGAATCCTGATAAAGTAGATTTTAATAAATGGGAAACGAGCACCAAAATTCCAGGCCATTATCCTGATAAGGATATACAGCAAACATTGTATTGGACTGAAAAGATCAAGCTATCAATGTATGAAAATGAGATGACTAATAAGCCCTCTACAGATACGCTCGAGGGCCTAGATAGTATATCTGTTAAACCAGGCGACAAATTCGGATTCAATTCAGATAATGAACTCTATTTACAAAAAACAAATGGAGATACTATTCAGCTAACTAATGGGAATGGGGAGCCTATTGATAAGAGTCTTGATAGTGCACAATACCAAGAAACTAATCTTCGTGATGTATCAGTTTCTGAAGCTAGAACCATAGAGTCAAAAGTCCCAACACCTCCACCCGTCAATCCTAACGAGAGGCTATTCGGCGGAGAAGAATCGACTGAAGAGGTTATCATGCAAGAAACGAATGCAGCGCCTGTCTTAGTTCCTAAATCAGTTCCTATCTCAGAAGTAGAAGAAATCGTTGAATCTGAACCTGCTGCATCTAATCCTGATGCTGCAGCCAGCGCTGGATTCCAAAATACTGCAAATAAATTCTATGGAGATGGGCAAGGTAATGTAGTCGCGAGTGAATTTGATAAAGCTCGTACAACTATCGGTACAGATAACGAGCGTGGGGTTCCAGCAGAAAAAGTAAATCGAACACGCGCAGGTCTCAATATGTTTGGTGCAGACGTTATTAATCCTCAATTCGCTGAGACTCAAGCTGATACAGGTTCTGCAGATTATTTGAGAGAGACTCGCGAGGCAGATAATCCAGGTTACGATAATATCGCACCAGATGGATCCAAGGTTGGATATCTAACTACCCCAACAGCAGAACAAATTGCAGCGGCAGAACAAGCCAATTTACAATATGCAGCCAATAATGGGCTTAACCGTGCAGTTGTTGATCCAGGAACGCCTGTAAACATTGGTAATCTCTCTGGAGAATTAGGAGATATGGTAACACCTGACACGGGAGACAATACAAATACCATACCAATGATTAACCAAGTAATTCCTGGGGCAACTCAAGGCATCAATACTTTTACAAACAATGCATCAGAAGATATCCAGAATCTAACAGATGGAGATCCTACAACATCAGTTGAATCAAGTCTGCCAAACACCCAAAATCAAGGTCCTGGATTCTCGCTTGGCTTAGGTGGTGTTGCTGAATCTTTGAGCCAGACGGGCCGCAATATTCTCGAGAGTCTTACTAGTGGACTTATCCCAGGTTCTGGCCCTGCTCCTGAAGTGGATCCTGATGCATTTGCCCAAGACAACCCTACTGACACAATAGTGTAGTAATGAGAGAAAGGCTTTCCCCACACGCTTGTATTGATCTGGTGATACAATGGTCTTAGATATAAAAATGTATACTCGCGCGTTATGTCATCACATACTTTTGAGCAACAAATGAAAATCAGCAAATTCCTTGCAGGCAACCAAGACCCGCATGCGCTTTTAGAAGGGCAAGTATTCCGCAAATCATTCGGCCTCGAGAATGGGAGTGACTACACAGTGGACCCGCGCTTTCGGTCCATTCAGGATCTCGTGCCGACCAAGATTGCTGGGGAATATCGTGGTGATACACGCGAATTCCTCGATGCAAATGTTCACGGTGACTTTGTCGCTTTGCAGGCAATGGTGCGCGCCATGTCAGGCGAGATGGGAATTTCTCCTTTACCAGGCGAGGCACTCCTCCTTTTTATCAAGAGGGTCGCACGTGCTGTCGCTGATAAAGCCCTCGAGAATCTCCCTCCTGATTATGATCCAGCACAAGATGCTCCAAATCCGGAAAACGCCCCCGTGAATACTATGCCATCTGATGGTAATGCAGCGCCTGCTTCTACTGTGCTGCAAAAGAGTTCTCCTGTACAAAAAACTCCCACTCCCCAAGGGGCACAGCAATCTTCTGTTCATACGAGTAGTAACAATAGTAAGAAAAAGTATCCACAGAAGAATAAGCAAAAAAAGTGGGACAATAATTTCACACCCAAAAATACCAAACCTCTTGCCAAGTCTCCTACCAAGAAATCAGCAACACCATCAACGCCCAAAGTTCAGGTGACTGGCGGGGCATCACAGCCAACACCTGCTCCTCTGGGCAAGAAAAAGCCTTTTACTAAGAAGAAGCGACATAAGAAAACTCCAACCCAGACCTCGGGCTCAAGTAATGGTGTCTGGAGAAAGCCTCGCAAATAACGAATCTAGACCCCTCTATTATCCGCATATAATTTTTATAACACTATGAACAACATCAATCAATCAATGAATACAGGGCAAGCCGCATCAAGTGATGAGCAAATCATGGCGCGTGGCGATGCGGTTATGAAGGCAATATATGCGGGGCTCGGCATAGAGAACCTGGATCCTGATCAACAGGACGAGCTCTTTTCTATGGCATCATCATCTATTTTTGATGCAGCAATGATTCGCTTGGGCGAGGAGGCAAGCCCCGAAGTACTCGAGAAGATCAGCGCATCTCTACAGAAGGATCCATCAGTAACGAAGTTGTTCACGGCAATTGGTCAACACGCTCCAGAATTCGAAAACATCCTCCAAGAAGAAACAACACAGTATCTCGAAGATCTCGCTGTTGCAGAACAATTCATCGATGATACAGTAAGAGGTAATGAGTAATGATCATCCAGCATATCTGTCCGGTTTGAATAATGAACAGAAAGAAGCGGTCCTCGCTACAGACGGGCCGCTTCTTGTTGTTGCTGGGGCTGGCACGGGCAAGACCCGAACACTGACTTCGCGTATTGTTCATTTGATCCGCAACAAGAAAGTCACGCCAGAATCGATTCTCGCGCTGACCTTCACGAATAAGGCAGCTGCTGAGATGCGCGAGCGCGTACATGGAATGCTCTATGGAGATGAAGGTTCTCATTTATCAGCGTGGGAGACACCAATGCCATTGATGAAGACTTTTCATGGTCATGCCGTGTGGTGCATCAGAGAGCACCATACATTGTTCGGACTTCCAAAATATTTTCAAATCCTCGATCGACAAGATTCCCTCGCGACACTCAAGCGTGCAATGTCCAAGCGCGAAATATCACCCAAAGAATGGGAGCCCAAGCGCATCTTGAGTCTCATCGGCAAAATGAAACAGAAATGTACCACGCAGCAGAAATTTGCCCAGAGTGCAGCCTCAGAATTACAATCAATCACTGCCCAGTTGTGGGGTGATTATGATCGTATGAAGCGCGAAGAAGGTGTCTGTGATTTTGATGATCTATTGATGTACATGCATGATCTCCTGAGTAAGCATCCCGAGATTCGTGCTGCATACCAGCAACAATGGCAGTATGTTCATGTTGATGAGTACCAGGATACCAATACGATTCAGTTTGAGATTGTGAAATTCTTGGTGAATCCAGAGACGCAGAATATTTGTGTTGTAGGTGATGGGGATCAGACTATCTATACTTGGCGTGGCGCAACGATGCGTAATATTCTTCATTTTGAGAAAGACTTTCCAGGAGCATTGACGGTGATCCTCGAGCAGAATTATCGATCAACAGCACCCATTATCGATGTATCGCAAGCAATAATAGAAAAGAACGTTACGCGTGTCCCCAAGCGCCTCGTGCCACAGACTGAATCAGGGAACAAAATTACCGTTTTCAAGGCGGCGAACGAGCGCGATGAGGCCAGCTGGTTGATCAAAACAATCAAAAAAATGATGAGCGAGAAGTCTATGAAATACCATGACTTTGCTGTCCTGATGCGTGCGAATTATCAGTCGCGCCTGATTGAGGAGGCATGTCTGTCAGCTGGTGTTCCGTATCAAATCTCAGGAACCAAATTCTTTGACCGCAAGGAGGTTAAAGACACTCTCGCCTATGTGCGCTATGCAATTAATAGTGCATCGACGGGGGATCTCGCACGTATCATCAATGTTCCCAAGCGCGGCATCGGAAAGGTGAGTTTGGCGCGTATCGTGTCAGGTGAACTCAGCATGTTAAAAGGGAAGGCTGCTGAGTCCTATCAGCGATTCGAGATGTTCATGGATGAGATTCGTGCATATATGATCGATCACAGTCCATCTGAGACAATCACCTTCATAGCAGAGCGTTCGGGCATGAAAGACATGTATCTCTCTGGTGGTGAGGATGATCTCGAGCGTTGGCAAAATATCAAGGAGCTCGTATCATTTGCGCGTGAATTCGATGAAATTGAATATCAACAGGGCGGTGAGGATGCCAGTGTGCTCGTTGATGCAGAAAAGAGTGGAGAAAAAGAAGGGTACCTGACACACCTCGATTATATGCTCGAGCATATTACCCTCATGTCTGATCAGGATGGATTCAAGGATGATGAAGGGAATAATGATGCCATACGTATCATGACCGTACATGCTGCCAAGGGACTGGAATTCCACACGGTATTCGTTGTGGGGCTAGAGCTGGGCATTTTCCCGAGTGATGGCGGGAGTGATAAAGACCGCGATCCTGAGGAAGAGAGGCGCCTTATGTATGTAGCGTGTACACGAGCACGCCGTGAATTATTCCTGTCATATTGTCAGATGAGGACCCTGTTCGGCAAGACATCATTCCAGGAGCCATCGCCTTTTATCTATGATATCCCCGAAGAATTAGTTAATTGGGAAGAGACATCTACGCGCCCGCGCATGAATACCTATAATCGTTGGGGGAATTATAATAAAATTTCACGCGAGAATAATTCAGGAGGAGGACTTCTCGATATGAGTGGCTTTGGGAGTTTTAGCAGTACTGATGATGGATCTTCTGAGGAAGATGACGAAGAGGCGGTGGTATATCTCGACTTTTAATATATGAATGTATTCAAAAAAAAATCTCTCGGCCAACATTTTCTCAAGAATAAAAGCACGCTTGCTCGTATTGTTCATTTGGCAGATCTGCCTACAGACATGTCTATTCTGGAGATTGGTCCTGGTGACGGCGCTCTTACACATGAATTACTCGCGCGCGGGTATCAGGTAACAGCTATAGAGATTGACGAGCGCATGGTTCAAATCTTGCAAGAGAAATTTGCTGCTGAGATAGAAAGTAATCAACTGACGCTCACCCATGCAGATGTGATGGAATATGATCTAGAGGATTTTTATAAAAAAACAGATGGGCGCTATGCCTTGGTGGCAAATATTCCGTATTACATTACGGGGATGATCATGAGGAAATTCTTGGAAAGCGCAACACAACCGCAATTAATAGCTGTGGTAATGCAAAAAGAAGTAGCCGAGCGCATCGTAGCCCATGACAACAAAGAGAGTCTTTTGTCACAAAGTATTGCAATATACGGCACACCCCAAAAGGCAATGAACATTGGCCGCAAGCAATTCACGCCTCCGCCGAAAGTTGATTCAGCACTTCTCATTATTAGAGATATATCTAAAAAGAAGTTTGTTGATCAAGGGCTTAATGAGCAGTTATTTTTCAATGTGATCAGGACTGGATTTCGTCACAAGCGTAAAATGCTCATGAATAATCTCAAGAAACTACCACACGTTACTGAAAATAATGAGGCTCTACAGAGTCTGGGCGCGCTTTTCCTCCAAAATAATATAGATGAAAAAGCGCGCCCACAAGAGCTCACGCAAGAGATGTGGATTGCCATCGCTCTGTGGTATCAAAGTCGTGTATAATGAATGTACGTGCCTATGCAAGATTCCCATCTCCCTTCACAAGTTCCACTGGATCCAGAGCATGATCCACTCGTGTACGATACGCGCATCCCGCGCCGCCGATTGCCAAGTCGCCGCTTTTTGCTTGCTTTCCTTATTTTGTTGGTAGGTATTGGTGCACTGCTTTTATTTACTGGAACTAATATTATGAGTGCCGTAGGTAATTTCTTTAAAAATAGTGGCAATACGAGCGAGGAACTTGATGAGAATGGCCGCCTGGTCATTGGTCGCCCTGGGAGCCTCGCAGATGGGCTTAATCGTCTAGAGAATCAGGATTCTGATGGTGATGGGCTCTATGATTGGCAAGAGAGCCTGTGGGGCACTAACCCGAATCTAGCTGACTCTGACGGCGACGGATTAGATGATCGCGATGAGGTGCGCCAGATTCAAATTGAACGTGAGCAAGCCCGCATCGAATCAGGGGAGCCTATTGTGGACGAGCCTCTGAGCGAAATTGATTACCTCTCTCGTGATGTGTACGCAGCAGTAGCCATTCTCACGCAACAAGAAGAAGATGGTATTATCGATAAAGAGACTTTTGATGAGTTAACGGGCCAAGTTATCGAAGATATACAAGCTACTTTAGTGTATCCACAGATTGATATAACAGGATTGAATTTAGTGACTGATAGTCCTGAGAATTTGTTAACATTCATTACGGAATTCGGAAACTTGCTGGATCTATACCCACCAAGCACTGATGATTTCATTTTTCTCGCTAATGCATCCCTGAGCGAAAATGAGTCCCAAGAGTCTTTGGAGGTACTTACTCGGTATGAGGCATTATACGCCGATCTAACAGTAGGGCTTATTGAGGTTCCTATAAGCGCACAAGGTGTGTATATAGAGTATGTGAACGGTGTTGCTTATCTTATTAGTGCGATGGAATCAATTCTTAATGCTGAAGAAAATCCAGTGCGTGGCCTTGCGGGCGTGAATCGTATGCAGGATGCTGTGCAGGAATATTTATTAGGTATAGAGGGTGTTGCACAATACATCTATCAAAATATTCCGCCAGATCAAGTTAATTAATTCTATCGTGATTATAATAGAAGCAAGAAATAAATAATTTTTTATGAATATTAAAAATGGTATACAAAAGAATAAAAGAATACAGATAAAAGGTATTCTAAGGCAAGTGGTATTCAGCATCGTAGCCATTCTGTTTCTATTCCCTAATTTCACTCATGCGAATGTTTGGTTGGATATAGTGAATACCGGATCTAACGTTCTCTCAAAGGCTGAGGAGGCTTATTCTGCGACGCTCGCTGGTTATGATAGATTAAAAGAAAGCAGCCTAGACCCTCTTGCGCGGCAAATTGCGCAGAGATTTCTTGAGAAGGCTGTGAATAGTACTTTAAGATGGGTTGATAGTGGGTTTGATGGGTCATCATTTTATATTAAGAATATAGACGAGGTATTTTTAGAACTTGATATTGAATCAGCGAGTGAATTCGCAGCATATTACAAAAATATTTATCAAGATGAAGTAAACAGTGCTCGCGAAGGTGGTGGTGTCAACGCAGATTTCAGTGGTAACTGTGATCTGTTACCAGAAGATCAACAGAATGAATGTTTTTATGAAAAGAATCAGTGTGGATTGATAGATCTTTCTGCTGATGGGGGAGATTCTTTTGGTCCGGCATGGGAGTTGCGGAATGAATGTTTTTATAATACGGGCGAATGTACCCTTATTGAAGATGACCCAAGCCTGAACGAACAGTGTCTGGAGTCTGTTTTTAATGGTATTACCGGTGATTGTTCCGAGTTGTCAACGGTAGAATCACGTAACCAGTGCTATTTCAAAGATAAAGAGTGTGACAATATCCAAACGAGCTACATTAATGACCAGGGGCTTGCGGTCGCAGCGACTAATGCCGACCTAGCTAATCGTTGCTATGTCAAGACCAATCAGTGTACACGAATTGTTGATGTGGCAGAGCGTAGGAGTTGTGAGAGTAAGCGGCAAGCCACTAGTAATGCAGGTCAGACAGCGCGCTACACATTGCTCTATCTCGCAGAGAATGCTTTTACTGATCGTACTTCATCGCTCGAATCATCGAATATTAGTTCGGGATTCAGTGATGATTTCGCTGTGGTAGAAACTGCCTCAGATGGATCAAAACGTGCAGGTGGTTGGGATGCATGGGAATCAATTGCAGTGAATTCTAACAACACGCCAGTTGGTGCTCGATTCAATGCGCAGCAATTAATAACCCTCGATGCTGATCAAGCAAAAGAAGAATTGAATAATACGCTCAATCGCTCGGGCGGGCTACGTGATCAAGTTGAGTGTCTTAAATATGAATATCGTATTGAAGGTGATGAAAGTACACGATATTGTGCGCGTGAACAAACGGTAACTCCAGGTTCTTTAATAAATAGCCAACTTCAAGATGCACTTGGGCAAGAGTTGCAAGATCTTGGAAATACAAAAGAGTGGGGAGAGGTATTTAGTACAGCGCTTGCCCAGTTGGGCACAGGGCTGGTCCAGGTTGGCTTCAGTAAGATTGCCGACACAGAGCAGGGCTTCTATGATCGCCTCAATAGTGGTGTGCAAGATAGTATCACCGGGTTTCAAAATATTGTTGATATCGGTGAAGGATCTAGAGATAATATATTCAGTGATCTAGCATTCCAGGATCCTAACGAGGCTCAGAATTGGACCGCTGCACCGACTACGTTTGATGTCGCAGGCTTTCTAGAAGGATCTGCTGTTGCGGCGCAACATCTAGGATTCGTGATTCTGGGGGACGAAACAAGTGATGGGGTAATCCGCATTACTAATTCGGGTAATGGTCAGGAGCTTGGTCGGGGTGTTATCGATACAGCCTCACAGGTGCAATTAGAGGGTGTCCCTACATCTCTTTCTGTAGATACCTCTCATGGATTAAGTCTTTTGCGTATTACTGAGGATCCTACCAGTGCTCTTCCGAGTAATTATTATTTCTATGATTCATCAGGTCAAAACTTATATCGAGCTGTACGCAAGAATACTAATGAAGACATTCTCACTATCGATAAACAGCAAGGCGCCCGAGATCAGGTTGATGGGATGGTCGCTGTTTTGCAGGCACAAAATACTACCCTCAACGAACTTGCCGAGCTCACTATGAATATTGATCAGGCATGTATACTAGGGCCAGATATAATTGGATTAAATAACCGCATTAACGATGCAACCTCTGCTGCTTTTGATAAATATTCTGATGAGCCTGATAAAAGAAAGGGGGTGAATATTTTAAAAGAATATGCTCTACGCCTTACGGATAAAAAAATGAATGACACCTCAACGGATGAGGGTAAGCTAGCAGCAATATATAGACCATACGTTCTTGAGAATAATCGCCATAAAGAACAGCTATCTGAGATACAGCGTACGTTACCAGAGTTTTATTCATTGCGATCGTCTATGTATCAGTTGGCCCAAGAATACGAAGATCCTGATACTCCTTACGATCGGCTACAGCAGGTAATCGCCAGCCTGTATCAGATTAACAATCAAGGAAGAATTCCAAATGAGTCACGCATAGAGACTCAGCAATCTCTCCTTGTGGAGCTCGAGGCATCTCGTTCGCGATATATTAGTGCCTACGGAGAATGTCAGATTGAATTACAGGATCCGAAATATACACAAGCCCGCCTATATGATGATGTTGAGCTCTTGTACTGCCCATTCGAATGGTTCTTTAAAGATGTAGACAACGGGTTCTTTGGATTTGGCCCAGAGAGTAGTGATCTAGATGAAGTGCCTCCGTATATTGACGTAGAGCTCGGTCGCCTTATGACCATTGATTGGAATGATTTACGGGTGAATGCTGATAGATATGGTAGTGCGGGGACAGTGCGTACTGCATTCTCTAGCGGTCGTGAATACAGAATTACCTCACTCATTCCTAATGTGAACACTACTGACGTTGAAACTCACGTTGACTGTACAGACTACTACCATTCGACACTTATAGATTACCTACCAAATTTGAGATAATAGTAAAATTTAGAAATATGTTACTAGCATAATCTGTGAAAACACGCTCTATTTCTATAGCGTGTTTGTGGTATTATGAGGCATATAACGACGCGTAATATCTTCAAAAAAATACTCTTGGGCGCATGCGCGAGTCTGATGTTATTTGGGCCTGCTACCTTGTCCCTAATCAGTAATAATGCCGAACCTGCTATTGATGCGGGGATTTCTTTTCAAGTGCAATATGCCTATGCACAAGACCCAGAGCAGCTTCAGAATTTTGATCCCCAAAGTGCATCATTGAGTGAGTACGGCGTGTCATGCGGAGCGTCCAAGGCAATCGCCTGTGGAATCGGTCAGATATTTGTTGTGTGGATTTTCTACGGAGGGACATCATTCGTGGCGCGTGCGATGGCGGGGCTTTTTGATTTCTTCCTCTGGTACACCATGCAGGCATCTACCTATGTTGGGGCTGACTATGTTGAAAATGCCTGGGGAATCATGCGTGATTTTGCGAATATTCTCTTCTTGATTGCATTGATATATGCAGGAATCTCTATCATGTTCGAGAGTTTCCAGGTTGCCTCATTGGCGAACGGCAAGAAGGTCTTGGCCCATGTGATAGTCTCGGCGGTATTGGTGAACTTCTCATTTTTTTTTACGGGTGCATTGATCGATGCCTCGCATATTCTCTCGCGTGCTTTCTATAATAAAATTGAGGCTGACGCGTGTACTGATGCGAATGCTAACAGCAATATCTTTTGCCAGGATCAACCCGGTGTTGATTATACGCAATTCTCTGCGGGGGTGATGGCGCGAATGAATCCACAATCCATTATTACTGACTCGCGAGTCCTCCAGTCTTCTACGGCTGCAGATTCTGGCCTCATTAGCTTATTCTTCATTATCTATTTCTTGGGAGGTATTTTGAATATTATTTTGATTGGTGTCTTTTTCACGCTCTTTTTCCTTATGTTGGGACGTACGGTGTCGCTCATTTACTCACTTATCATCTCGCCATTAGCTGTTGCGACGGTGGCAATACCGCAATTGCGCAAGCAGAAATTCATCGGATTTGATAATTGGATTTCTAACTTGACCAAGGATGCACTGATGCTGCCGGTGTTCATGTTCTTTCTCTATATGATTGTAATATTCATGAGTCCAGATTTCATTGATGGGCTCAAGGAGGCTGGATTGGGCGACGATGGTTATGATGGTGCATCAATGGGGCAGCGTATTATCCAGATCCTCATCCCTGTGGCCTTCATTATGACGATGTTGTTAGTAGCTAAAAAGACTGCCCAAATGCTCGCAGGAGATATCACGAACATTGTGTCTAGTTCGGTGAAGAATGTCACGAACAAGGCCTTGGGCTTTGCTGGGGGCTTGGCGTTAACGGGAACTGGCCTTGCGGCTACAAAAGTTGCGCGATTTGCTGGAAAGGGTATTGGTAAGGTTGCAACAACGGGGCTTAACTCAAATAGTCGTATTGCACAAGGGATTGGTGGTATTGCTGCACGAACGAGTGAGCGTATTAAGAAAACAAAATTCGATTTTAGAGCAAATCAATACGCTCAGGCAGCATTGTCATCAACTGGAATAAATTTTGGTGGACCTATCAGGTCAATGGACGAGCAAGATGCAGAGAAAAAAAGAAGGAAGGATTTGTATGAAAATTATCGTAATGATGATATCAATGGAAGAATTGATGATGAGAAAAATAATAGAGCACAAGCACAAGCAGATCAAGTAGACGTTGAAAATTCTGATGAATATATAAAAGCTCTCGAAGACCTAAAAGATACGATAAAGAGCTTAGATAATCAGATGAAAAGCCAGCAAATAAACGTGAATACTGCCGAAGATAACCTCGCAAGCTTAGTTGAAAGAAGAAGAAATGGCGACACATCAGTTACGGATGACATGATCAAGCAAGCTAAAGATAATGTTACTGTAGAGAAAAATAAGCTAAATAAGATCAAGCGAGAAAAAGAAGCTCAAGAAAAAAACCTAAAGGACAAGAGCTTCTTTGGCTCTGATGAGTACAAAAATGATGCACAAGAATTAGAAAATCTACAAGCATCAGAAAATGTAAGTATTGCTGATGCCCAAAACAATACCAGGCTTGCATCAGATAAGGCCAAGATTGATACCGACCTTGCTGCATTGAATACGGCGGGTTCAAATATTAATACAGAATTACAGACAAAGGAGGCTGAGCTTGCAGCTATCCCTACGGCTGGCTTTATTACTAACGCTCAAAAGGCACAAAAAAACCAACTAGAAAGTGAAATAGCAACCCTTAGAACACAGAATCTAGATAACAATAAGAAGATTACAGAAAAGCAAAAAGAAAAAGATGCATTGCCTAGCATAAAAAATGTGCAGGCCCTCGATGCATATGCTAGTTCGATTGGAAAAGCAACAAAAGATCTTACGCAGAATGATCTTAATAATTACAAAGAATCAATACAAGATCAAATAGAAGCTAAAAAGAAAGTTATAAATGAAAAGGCAGATATTGAATCTGGGGGAAGCTTAAGGTATAAGATGTCAAAAGCGCAAGGCGAAATAAAGTCATCTGAAAAAAAATTAGCAAAGTTTGATTTAGAAAAGAAAAAGATAAATGCGGACTTTTATAGAAAAGAGTTAGAGAGATTAGAAAATACATTTAGTTCAATCGGTTCGGTTATCAGTACAGGAATTAAGGGGTTGGTAGGCGGGACTGCTGGGGCCCTCGGGGGGAATGTTTATGGGGCATTCAAGGGATATACCAATGCTCGTGATAAGGGTATTCTAAACATCGGTAA
>ENA-ORXC01000543-ORXC01000543.1-marine-metagenome-genome-assembly--contig:-NODE-543-length-25909-cov-4.227470_pt1 | contig 25909 bp, 22 predicted proteins | sample MGYA00237865_ERZ511478 | MGnify/ENA metagenome assembly ERZ511478
CGACATACTATCATTCCTTATTTGTAGGCTATTGTAAGTTAGTTTATTTTTAAAGCGTGTAAAAACATTTTTATTTCATCTAATTTACCAGCATACCTACAAAATCAGACGAAAAAATACACGTGCAGTTTAATTTATCAGCTTTATTCCACAACATCTCTGCAATTTTGAAGAAATGTCTACCAGCTAAAAAGAGTTGCTTACCTTATTTTTATTAAAAAAAGTAATACATGTCTTTTTAATTACTAATAGATGATGCAGATTCTAAGTGAGCAAATGCTTGTTCTAAGTCTGCAATTAAATCTTCCGTATCTTCAATTCCTACAGATATGCGAACCAGTCCTTCAGATATTCCAAGAGCTTTACGTTCTTCAAGCGTACATTCTACGTGACTAGTCGTTCTTGCCGGGCCATAAATCGTTTCAACCGCTCCTAAATTACCGGCTTTATTTGCATACGTTAACTTTGGCAGCAAAATTTTAATAGCTTCCATTTCTCCTTTTAAAACAAAGCTTAATATTCCGCCAAAGCCTTTCATTTGTTTTTTGGCAATATGATGATGAGGGTGTGTTTCCAATCCAGGATAATAGACGCCTTCAACCGCTTCTTTCTTTTGAAGAAATTTAGCAATTTCCAAAGCGCTTCGTTCTTGTTGACGTACACGTAATTTTAACGTCTTCATTCCTCTTAAAATAAGATACGCTGACATGGGGTCCATGGTCGCGCCATTGATTTCACGGTAGTGATACACATGCTGTATTAATTCTTTAGAGCCGCATACTATCCCGCCTAAAGCATCCGCATGTCCGCTTAAAAATTTTGTGGCACTGTGAATGACAAGATCTACTCCTAATTGAAGAGGGTTTTGGTTAATTGGTGTCGCAAACGTATTATCAATAATGACCACTGCCCCTACCGATTTTCCTGCTTTCGCTATTCTTTCAATATCAATAATTTTCATCGTAGGATTTGTAGGAGACTCTAAATACAGCACTTTACATCCTTTATTGACTTCCGCTTCAATTTCTTCATGATTCCCCGTATTACATAAGGTTACATCCACTCCAATGTTAGGAAGGAACTCAGTGAAGATTTTGTTTGTTCCCCCATATGTATCTTTTACCGATACGACTCGGTCTCCGGGTTTTAAAAACGTATATAATGTGCTGCTAATAGCCGCCATTCCGGAAGAAAATGCGACCGCTTCTTCTGCTTTTTCAAGTATCCTTACTTTTTCTTCAAAAGCTTTAACCGTAGGATTACTCATGCGATTATACGTATAGCCTGGTTTGTTTCCTAACGCAACTTCTTGCCATTCGTCTACATCATCATAATTGTAAGCTACGCTGAAGACGACAGGAACTTGGGTAGCATTGTAAGCAAGCGATTCTTTTTCCCCTGCCCATACCGCTTTTGTTCCGTCTTGTACATTTTTAAACTGTTTGTCTATCATTCACTCATCACCTCTGGTTATGTTAATTAGATATTGATTAGATTATATATTGTATACAATATACTGTATATAGTAGAGAATAATCTGATAATAAAATATACGTACATTCCTCATTAAAATTAAAAAAGATTGAGATATAACGAAATCAATTCAATCTAAAGACGAACAAACAACCGCTTGTGACATGGCAGTTGATTTCCATGCAAGACTTCGCTTTCCGCGGGCGGGCGCTGGGCTCGCAGGAGTTTTCGTCTTGCCCTCCAATCAACTGCTAGAGGAACTTAAAACAAATCGAACTACGCTTATCATAACAAAAAAAAACGAACCACTAATCAAAAATCTTGATCAATCAATGGTTCATTTTTTACTTCATCTAAATTTAAAACAGTTAAAAACTCTCAGCTTATAAATTGAATTTTTTCAATCTGTTATAAAATGTACTTCGTGGTATATCTAACAGCTTAGCGGCCAGTGACACATTTCCTTGCGTTTTACGTAAAGCATCCATCATTAAGTCTTTTTGAACTTTTTCACGAAATGTGAGTGCGGGTAAGGACGTAAAATCGTTTTCTTCTATTTCTTGTGAAGTATCAGAGTGAGAGATGTTCCTCTGACCACCAAGGTTTAAAGAACTCAAATAATTCAATATTGTGTCTTTTTCTGAGTCCGTGTTTAGCGAAATCTTCAAGCGCTCAAGTACATTAAATAACTCTCGAATATTTCCGGGCCACTGGTAATCTATCAATTTATCCACTAATTCCTTGGGAAAATTCATATTCCAATCATTCGTTTGACAAAAGTACCGCATAAGATGCGGAATATCTTCTTTTCTTTCCCGTAAAGGCGGAACATGCACGGGATACACGTGAAGTCGGTAATATAAATCTTCTCGAAACTTCCCTTCATTGACAAGCTGGCGAAGATCTCGATGAGTAGCGGTAATAATCCGGATGTCTACCGGAATTTCCTGATTGCTTCCCACAGGCGTGACCTTGCGCTCTTGCAATACTCTTAACAAAGAAACTTGCATAGAATGAGGAAGTTCACCTATTTCATCAAGAAAAATCGTACCATGATTAGCCTGTTCAAACTTCCCTTGATATCCTTGACGCCGTGCTCCTGTAAAAGCTCCTTCCGCATAGCCGAATAATTCACTTTCCATAAGTTCCTTCGGAATGGCACCACAATTAAGAGCAATAAAAGGCCCGTTTTTACGCGAACTGTTTTCATGAATCGTTCTCGCCACTACTTCTTTTCCAGTGCCTGTTTCCCCTAAAATATAGACCGTTGTATCCGTAGGAGCCGCATGCTTTATTTCTTCTAGTGTTCGCTGAAAGGATCGGCTTATGCCTGATTCTCCTTTAAAACAAAATGATTGAGCAGAGATCTGTTTAGTTGTTTGGTTATAAGTCGTTTCTTCTGATAAGTAAACAATCTTTCCAATAGAATGACCGTGTCTTTTTGAAATTACAGGCACTTCCATCACTATACGAAATCCATGTTGTACAATCGTATTCAACTGTTGGCCTGACCATTTAGGTATACATTCCCGAACGGTTTTACTTGCTCCTACAATTACTTCCTTGTAATTGCAAAGAAGCAAGAGCTGCTTGCTATCGACAAAATTCATAGAAGCATGAACCAACTCAATTTCGTCTTTGTGCATTCGAATGCTTAACTCCCGTTCGATTGTATACGCAATGGACGTAACCATTCCAAGCATATAAGGGTGCGCTCTGTTTACGGAACAGGAAATATTAATAATCCCAATTAAATTTCCGTCGTCATTTCGAACAGGCGCCGCCGAACAGCTCCATTGATGCGAAGCAATCGAATAATGTTCTGTACCTGTTATCATAATGGGTTCTTCCGTTTGCAGAGCCGTACCGATTGCATTTGTTCCTACTTCTTTCTCTGTCCAACAAGCACCTTCCACAAAATTAATTTTTCTTGCTTCATTCAGTGTAAGTCTATTTCCTGTAATAGATAAAATATAGCCTTCTGGGTCAATTAATAGAGCAACCATTCCTAAATCTGCCGCTGATTGTCTTATTCTTTCTAAGTGCGGCAAAGCCGTTTCAAGAAATAAAGAATTCATTTGTTTTCGAGAATGAAAATCTTCGTTTCTTAAAATTGATCTGCCTTTATCTAGGTAAGGATTAACATCTGCGCTTTTACAACGATGCCATGATTTTACAATAATGTCGTTTAACCTTGACGATTCAAGTGCCCCTTCGTTTACAAAACGTTTCCATGTGTTTAAAGAAAGTGTAGATTCCATTTCTTACCTCTCCCCTATAAACTTGATTGAATATAGTAAATCAAGGCTTGTTACTATTATTATAAATCACAAAGAAAACGTTATCATTATCAAAGATAGATTCTTAAGCTCACGTTATATAAAAATTAATAGAAAAACTAGACGAGGATGCAGGAAAATCCCTATACCTCTCCCATGATTCCTTCATCCTCTAGTTTACTTTTTAAATCATTCATTTTTACTTTTCATCCTTAAAGAGCTTAATAACTTGAGCACTTGTATAATCATGAGTGAACGGCCTGACCCGTTGAATGCAAAAGAGCTTCATGAATTGCTTCGGATAATGTAGGATGAGCAGCGATAAAGTCTTCCATTACATCCGTGGTCAACTCTCCGTGCAGCATGATGGTTCCTTGTCCAATTAATTCTGTAGCATGTGCACCTACAATGGAGAGCCCAATAATTTCATTAAACTGCGGTTCTACTATTACCTTCACTTTTCCAACCGGATCATTTGCAATCATCGCTTTGCCGTTTGCCGTAAACGAAAATTCTCCGACGCGAATATCGCCGTATTTTTCTCGGGCCTGTTTTTCTGTCATACCAACACTTGCAATTTCAGGGTGAGTATAGATGCAGCGTGGTACAGCTCGATAATTTACGCTCTTATCTTTTCCACATGCGTGTAAAGCAGCAACTGTGCCTTCATGAAAGGCTACATGAGCAAGCTGAATTCCGCCAACTACATCTCCACAAGCATAGATATTAGGTATATTCGTTTGCATATGCTCATTAACATCAATTCCTTGTTTTGAGAAATGTACGCCAATCTTTTCTAAACCTAAATCTAGCACTCTAGGCTTTCTCCCAATTGAAATTAATGCATAGTCAGATTGCAGTTCGTGTAGCTCTTCTTTATGTTTAAATAGAGCTGTTTTATCTTCTGGCTGCATTTCTGTTAGTGAAGCGGATGTGTAAATCGCTACGCCTTTTTTCTCTAACTCTTCCTGTAACGTAAAGGCGATATCGGCATCTTCACCAGGAAGCAGCTGATCTGCCGCTTCCACAATCGTTACTTTTGTTCCCATTTGACTGTAAATGCTTGCAAATTCACAACCAATTACCCCTCCTCCTATTATTAAAAGAGATGAAGGGATAGCAGACAGTGACATTGCTTGTCCACTGTGAATAATCCACTTTCCATCAAAAGGTGCAAATGGCAGGCTAGCAGGTTCTGAACCCGCAGCAATAATAAACTGTTCAGCCTCTATCTCATCTACGTGATTTTCGTTTTGCACGGCTAGGCGATGATTTGTCAAAAAGGAAGCTTCTCCTTTCATGACTTTAATACTGTTCTTTTTCATTAAATAGCCAATTCCCTGAACCAGTTTTTTAACAATGGCTGTCTTATGATGCTGAACCCCATCCCAGTTAATTTTCACTTGTTCCAAAGGAAGAGTGATGCCGAATTGCTCAGCTTGCTTGGTTTTCTCGTAGGCTTCCGCGCTTGCTAATAATGACTTTGTTGGCATGCAGCCCTCATTTAAACATGTTCCACCTAAATCTTTTTGTTCGATTAACGTAACTTGTTTTCCTTGCCGGGCGGCAGTGATTGCCGCCACATATCCTGCAGGACCGCCGCCAATGACAACTAAAGGTTTCACGGAATGCACCACCTTTCTATAAGAGTAGTAAAATAGGTTGCTCTAAGTATTTTTTAATAGTTCCAAGAAAATTAGCTGCAGGTGCCCCGTCCAGTACGCGATGATCAAACGTCAGGCTTAAAGGCAGCACGTTTCTTCTTTGTAAATTCTCTCCTGTATACATAGGTACATCTTCAGTAGCTCCAACACCAAGGATTCCTGTTTCAGGCGGATTTAATACAGGTGTAAAATACTCTACTCCGTAAGCACCCAGATTAGTAATAGTGAATGTTGAACCTTGCATCCTATCAGTGCTCAGTTGACCTTGCCGAGCATCCGCTGCTCGTGTTTTAATCTCTGCAGCTAATTCTACTAACGGCATTTTTTCAGCATGTTGCACAACAGGAACAACTAACCCATTTTCTAAAGCCACGGCCATTCCAAGATGAACATGATTATAGAGATGAATTTCGTTATCGATATAGGCACTGTTCATTTGCTTATGTTCTTGAAGTGAAAGAACGGCAGCACGAGCAATAAAATCAGTTAGAGATATTTTTACACTATGGCGTTGTTGAATCACTTCTTTAATTTCTCGTTGAAGAGACAGCAACTCCGTTACGTCAGCTTTCATATTAATCGTTAGTTGAGCACTGTCTAGCAAGCTATTATGCATTCGGCCTGCAATGACTTTCCTCATCCCAGCTACTGGAAGCGTTTCTTTTTTTGTAGCTTCATATATTTCAGCTGGTGGATGACTTGTTTCTGCAGCTTTTTCTGTCAGCACTTTCTCTACATCCGCTTTTGTGATTCTTCCTTTTGGTCCCGTTCCTTTAATCATTTCAATATCAATGTTTTCAGATTCGGCTATTTTCCGTGCAATTGGTGAAATGCGCACAGTTTCTTTGCTCTTCTTTGATGAAGCTGCGTTTGCTGGCGGCTCTTCTAAAGAGATAGTGGCGGCTACCTCGTTTTTGGGAGCCTGGAGCTCATTTGCTGAACTGTTTTGCTCAGTAAGCTGTTCGTTTGGCTTTCCAACATAACAGATAATCGTTCCAGGAGGCACACCTACATCTTCTTGTACAAGGATATCAAGAATCACACCGTCCTGCGGAGCTTCAATTTCCATTTCTATTTTTTCAGAATTAATGCTTGCAATCATATCTCCTTTTGAAACGGAGTCTCCAACTTTTTTATTCCATGTCGAAACAGTTCCTTCTTTCATTGCCATACCTAGTTTTGGCATTACAACCTCTGCAGCCATTTGCTTCCTCCTCCTTTCTTTTTACTTACACGCTTAAAAGCGATTTATCTCCTAGCAACTCCGATACAACTTCAATTACTTTTTGCGGTGTTGGCAGATAAATATCTTCTAATGGAGGTGAAAACGGCACAGGTGTATGTGGCGCTGTAATTCGTTTAATAGGTGCATCAAGCATATCAAATCCTTTATCAGCAACTAGCGCAGCAATGTCTGTTGCTATGCTGCATCTTGGGTTGGCTTCGTCAATAACAATTAATCGATTCGTTTTTTCTACAGAAGAAAGAATCGTCTCTTCGTCAAAAGGTGATAGACTTCGCGGATCGACTACTTCTACGTTAATTCCTTTATGAGATAATTGATCTGCGGCTGTAAGTGCAGTATTTACTTGTTTGCCAATCGCTACAATAGTTAAATCCGTTCCTTTGCGTTTCACGTCCGCTTTTCCTAATGGAATCGTATAGTAGCCTTCAGGAACCTCACCTTTCATGTTGTACAATGTTTTGTCTTCAAAAAAGATAACCGGATCATTGTCTTCAATTGCTGCTAATAATAAACCTTTTGCGTCGTAAGGGTTAGAAGGCACCACTACTTTAATGCCAGGAATGCTAGTGAACAGAGCGTACAAGCTCTGAGAATGCTGAGCTGCCGCTCTAAATCCAGCTCCATGAGTCGTTCGAATTGTAACGGGCACTTCTGCTTTTCCTCCGAACATGTATCTAAATTTTGCGCCTTGATTCAGCACTTGATCTAAGCAGCAGCCAATAAAGTCATTAAACATTAATTCTGCAACCGGTCTTAACCCTGTAGCTGCCGCTCCCATTGCAGCTCCTATATAAGCTGCTTCTGAAATAGGCGTATCAAGAATTCGTTCACGTCCAAATTCTTGTACAAGCCCCTTTGTCACTCCAAGGACCCCGCCCCACGCTTCATCGTCTTGCAGGTGGTCAATTTCCGCTCCGCCAGCTACATCTTCTCCCAGCAGAATCACATTCTCATCTTTTCGCATCGCTAGTTTCATTGCTTCATTGATAGCTTCAGACATACTTAATTTTCTAGTCATCTTCTTTTCCCCCTTTAATTAGTAAGATACATAAACATCTGTTAATAGTTCGGAAGCATCAGGATATTCGCTTGTTTCTGCTAGCTCAACCGCGTGTTTTACTGCTTTTTCTACATCACCTTCAATATCTCTAAGCTCTTTTTCTGTTACTACTTGTTCTGAAAGCAAATAGTTTTCAAAAAGAGCAATAGCATCTTTTTCCTGGAGATGTTCTTTCTTTTCACTGCCTGATTTATACGTTTGTGCGTCGCCTTCGAAATGCCCGTAATTTCGATACGTTACACATTCAATTAACGTTGGGCCTTCCCCTCTGCGAGCTCGTTGAATAGCTTCAGCAGCTGCTTCATAAACGGCCATCACGTCTTTTCCATCCACTCGTACGCCTGGAATGTTGTAAGATGCTGCACGGTCTGCAATCGTGCTGCAGCTTGAAGCATAAGAAAACGGAGTTGCCTCTCCGTAGCCATTATTCTCAGCAACAAAAACAATAGGCAGTTTCCAAATGGCTGCTAAGTTAATTCCTTCATGAAACGTTCCTTCATTGCCCGCTCCGTCTCCAAAAAAGCAAACGCTTACATCTTTTGTCTTTTTATACTTAGCAGTTAAAGCAGAACCGCATGCAAGCGGAAATCCTCCTCCTACAATTCCATTTGCTCCTAAAATTCCTTTATCTAAATCCGCGATATGCATAGATCCGCCTTTTCCTTTGCCTAACCCGGTTACCTTCCCAAATAGTTCAGCCATCATTCCATCTAAATCGCCGCCTTTAGCAATACAATGACCGTGTCCACGATGAGTGCTCGTAATACTGTCACTGTCATTAAGGTGCGCGCACATTCCAACCGCTACCGCTTCTTCACCTGCATACAGATGAACAAAACCAGGCAGTACACCTTTTGCAAAAATTTGATGTACTTCATCTTCAAACTTTCGAATTTCTACCATTTTCTGATACATCCAGCTGGCTTTTTCTTTCGTAAGCTTTTCTGTTTTATTTTGAGCAGTTTTCATTATGGTAAGCCTCCTCATTTGATTATCAAACTTCACTTAATTACTCTTGCAAGTACCGTGCCAACATGAAAATCGCTTTATCTTAGCAATCCATTGTTTTATTTGCTCTCACAAAGTTAGACAAAATTGGACATTGTTCCAACTTTGTCTAACTTTGTCCAATCTTAGAGAAATCAATTATGCAAACTGAATTTAAGGTGCATAATAAGCGTGTGGGTTGAAAATCACATTGAATAATTAGCAAGAAAGCTTTTATGTAAATATGATATAATGCTGAAGGAATCGTCTTCATTTTGAAGAACACCAAAGCTTTTAAAGGAGGTTGGTTAAAGGAAAACGGATTTTATAGAAGTTTTACCGTAAAGTTGGATGTAAATTAAACGATGAAAGATGAGGTGAAAACCTGGAAAACATCCAAAGTTTGCGTCATCTACACTTCACGACGTCTAGATGACATATCGCCAGGTTACAGTTATGCACAATGCAATTCAACACATTACAAGTTTTCATGTATACGCAGCCATTATTATATTTATCATTACATATTTTCTGATTATGACTGAAAAGATCAATCGCGCTTCAGCAGCTCTTTTAGGTGCTATATTAATGATTTTGTTAGGCATTGTCGATTTTAATAACGCTATTACCGAACACATTCAGTGGGAAACAATTGTCCTTCTTATGGGTATGATGATTTTAGTCGGCATCACAAATAAAACAGGCGTGTTTCAATACGCAGCCATCAAGTCTGCTAAAATTGCTAAAGGGGATCCGGTTCGAATTCTAGTTATTTTATCGATTTTAACAGGCGTCGGCTCAGCTTTTTTAGACAATGTGACGACCGTGTTATTAATTGTTCCCGTTACATTTTCGATTACTACTATCTTAAACATTAATCCTTTTCCGTTTCTTATATCAGAAGTGCTGTTTTCAAATATTGGAGGAACGGCAACTTTAATAGGCGACCCGCCTAATATCATGATTGGGGCAGCGAACCCTCACCTTGATTTTAATGCTTTTTTATTAAATTTAGCTCCTGCAGTACTGATTATCGGTGTTGTTACACTGGGGATTCTTGTTCTTATCTATCGTAAAAAGTTAAAAGTAGAAGATAGTAAAAAGCAAGAGTTAATGAGTTTAAATGAAAAAGATTATATTCAAGATTCTGTTTTAATGAAAAAATCGTTAACTGTATTAGTATTAACGATTCTAGGTTTTACTCTGCATTCTGTTTTGCACATTGATGCGGCTATGGTAGCCATTACGGGTGCTGCTGTACTACTGGTAATTGGATTAAGAACTCATGATGAAGTAGAAAGCGCATTTGATTCTGTTGAATGGACAACTATTATTTTCTTTGCAGGTTTGTTTGTTCTTGTCGGAGGCTTAATCGATGTAGGCATTATTAAAAAGCTGGCTGCTGGCGCGTTAAACGTTACAGACGGCAATATCGCACTGTCAGCTTATCTCATTTTGTGGATTAGTGGCATTGCTTCAGCTGTTATTGATAACATTCCTTTTGTTGCTACAATGATTCCACTTATTCAAGATATGGCTCATGGAATGGGAATGAGCCCTGATTCTGCTCAAATCAATGTACTGTGGTGGGCATTGGCTCTAGGAGCATGTTTGGGAGGAAACGGTACGTTAATTGGAGCATCTGCCAACGTCATTGTAGCTGGCATGGCTGTAAAAAAAGGACATAAATTTTCGTTTATGGATTTTTTGAAAATTGGAGCTCCGATTATGCTTGTATCTCTTTTGATTTCAACGTTATATATCTTTCTTCGCTACCTTTTATTTCTGTAAGGAAAGAGCAATTAAAATTTACATGAACAGTAAAAAGACTTCTCAGCTGAGAAGTCTTTTTTGCTCTAGATATATGCGCTCAAGCAGCCCAAACGAAGTTGATAATAAAAGCGGCACTAATCATATACATAATCCAGTGAATTTCCTTCTCCCTGCCGGCTAACAATTTAACGAATGTATAAGATAAAAACCCTAGCGCTAAGCCTTCGCCGATACTAAACGTTAACGGCATCAAAATAATGGTACAAAAAGCTGGCACAGCATCTGTTATCTCGTCTAAAGGAATGTTTTTTATTTCTGTCAACATGAGAGCTCCAACCATAATTAAAATAGGCGCTGTAGCAAAAGAAGGAATAATACTAATTAATGGCGTAAATAAAAGACTCACTAAAAACAATATGGCAACGACCAGTGCTTTAAGGCCCGTTTTGCCTCCTTCTGCAATTCCCGCAGCATTTTCTACATACGCGTTCATTGCGGTAGATCCCATAGCAGCACTGGCTACAGTCGCAAGAGAATCTGCCATAAGCGCTTTATCTAACCCTTTAATTTCTCCTTTTTCATCCATTAATCCAGCTTTTTTAGATAATCCAATCATCGATCCTAAATTATCGAATAGCTCCACAAGCGTAAATGAAAAAATAATAGAAAAAAGACCGTAATGAAGAGCAGATTTAATATCCATTTGTAAAAAAGTTTCTGACATGCTCGGCATTGAAAACGACACAACGCTGCTGATGCTTGTAGGTGCTTCTACTACGCCCAGCACCATCCCCGCAATTGATACTAGTAAAATACTAATCAGAGCAGCTCCTTTGATTTTTCGAGCAGTTAATACAGTTACCGCGATAAAGCCTAATAAAGCAAGTAATGGACCCGGTTTTGTAAGTTGTCCAAGCGCTACTAAATTTTCTTTGCTGCTTACAATAATTCCTGCTTGCTTAAAACCGATAAAAGCAATAAATAGACCGATTCCTACGGAAATAGCACTTTTTAAAATAGCGGGTATCCCTTCAATAATCTTCTTGCGCAAGCCTGTTATCGTTAAAATAAAAAACACAATCCCTGAAATAAATACGGCTCCTAAACCTGTTTGCCACGTTAACCCTTCACCCAATACTACTGTATACGTAAAAAAAGCGTTTAGCCCCATTCCAGGTGCTACTGCAATAGGCATGTTCGCCCACAATGCAAACAAAAGAGTTGCAAAGACAGTGGCAAAAATCGTTGCCGCAATTGCCGCTTCTTTTGGAATGCCTGCATCTGCTAAAATCGTCGGATTCACAAAGATAATATAGCTCATCGTCACAAAAGTAGTAATTCCAGCAAGAATTTCTGTTTTTACATCTGTTTTACGTTCGGTTAAATGAAAAAGCTTATCCAACCATGAAGGGTTGGGGACTGAGTTTTTTGTTAGTTCCATATGCTGAGCTTCCATTTTTTCATTCATCGCCACTTGCTTTTCACTCCTTTAATGATAGATTGTTTTTTTAACTAGTTTTTACAGCCCCTTTATCAACAAGTGTATATTCAGTTACTTTCCCACTCCTTTTTTATGAAAATATCTATAAAAAGAGCCGTGAAAACAGAAGGAAACCCTTCTATCTTCACGGCTCTTTGCTTCTGTAAACAGAAGATAAGCATCCGTCTTTTGCCTGTTTTGCACAGCAAACGATTTCATCGAATGTTGTGCAATTTATATAGAGAAGTTATTTAAAGCAAATAACTGTACAAGAATTCTCTGTAACAGGATCATAATCTCTAAATAAAGAAGTGACCTCGACATCAAATAAAAGCTCCCCTTTTTGCTTTAGCATTTTTTTATATTTAGTCGACAAAGCGGCATCAAGAGACATCACTAATTCTCTATATTCTTCACTGAGGGCTTCTAGTGCCGGCATTCTTTTTGATTGAGCTAGAATAAGAATTTTATTATCAATAATATCTATTTTTTGAGTATTCACGCCTACATTAAAAATCTCTTGGCTAATTTGAGTATACAAAGTAGCTATCTTCTTTTTAGAGATCGGCTCCATATGCTTCACCTTTTTCATTGTTAAAAATGTGTTTTGCTATATTGTTTTTACTTGATTATTGTCCTTTGACCAGCTCCCGATAAATTCAGGCTCATTATAGTCAAAGAAATTGGTTAACTTCTCATGGCGGTTATCAATAAAAAGCTGATTGGCTACTTCTGATACGAGCTTCGGTATCGCATATTTTAGACCTGAAAGAGCGGAAGCAGAAATTCCACAGCTAATTAAAGCGGAATAATTAAAAGCAAAAAGGCCATATACCATTTTTCCCCCTTCCCCATCGCGATTTGAAAAAGCAAAGCCATTGCTAAGATAAGGGTGGGCATCCAATACTGGGTTGGCGATTTCATGTGGTGCTTTGTAATGATCGCTCCAGCGGGCGATGTGTTTTTCAACAAGGCGTAATTCTGGACGAAGAGCCGGATCTGTTAGAAGCCCTGTGCTAATAATTAAATAGTCAAATGTAAAGATTCCCTGAGGAGTTGTTACAACTGCTTTATCCTGTTTTTCTTCGACATCCAGCCACGGTGCATGTACGTGTAAATGAAAACCGGGCCATGAGGAAGCGCGTCCAAATGTATCATTCGTAGGAGGCTGGTTGTATTCGAAAAAATGAGCCATCACTTCATATTTTTCAGCATCTGACAAAGCGTGGAAACGTTCAATCATTCCCGAAGCTTCCATTTGTCTGATTGGGTTAATACGCGGAAGTTCTTTTCGGCGAACAAATACATGAGCTTCAGCAACTCCTTTGGAAAGTGCATAGTTGGCGTTGTCAAACGCGGAAGCTCCTCCTCCTAAAACAGCAACTTTTTTGTTTTTTAACGCGGTAAAGTCAATGGTTTGGGAAGTGTGAGAATAAAGGTGAGGCGGCAACTTTTCAGAAATCATAGGCGGGACATGCCACTCTCCTCCTCCTTGAATTCCTGTAGCTAGTATAACTTTACGTGCCATCAGTGTAGGACATGAAGCTCCATTCCCTTCAATATGCAAGCGATGAATACCTGTTTCCGTCGGCTCAATTAACGTTAATTTTATTTCATTTGCCACAGGAAGGTTAAGAATGCTCCGGTACCAGCGTAAATAATTCATCCAGTCTCCTCTTGGAATTTTGTCAAGAGCTTCCCAGCCCTCTGAGCCAAATTGTGCTTCCCACCACGCTTGAAACGTAAGCGAAGGCATACCTAAATCGATAGATGTTAAGTTTTTTGGTGTTCTCAGCGTAATCATTCGTGCATACGTTTCCCACGGACCTTCTAAACCCGAACGGTTTTCATCAATAACAAGAATATTTGACACGCGTTCTCGCAGCAAGCCAAAAGCCGTTCCTAACCCGCTTTGGCCTCCTCCAATAATGATTACATCGTATACGTGTCCACTCTTAGGGATAATTGGCTGTACTTCTGTTAGTTTCCTGAAGGAAAGGTAAGAAAGATCGGTTTCTACTCTTTTATTTAAAGCTTCTAAGCTCATCGTTATCTCTCCTTTCAATAAAGTTTCTCCGTGATAAAAAGTTTATTTTATATCTAACATAAAATGATAGGTTTTATAACATCAATTGATTTATATTTATATTATCACTTTTGGAATATGATTGTATCTCCATTCTCTCTAAAGTTTTTTTTGCAAATTGTATAAAATCACTAATATAATTTTTTATATCTTATGTATGAAAGCATATTTACATTGTTTAAAAGGAAAAAACCATTACAAAGCTTAGTGAAGAAAGCTTTTCTGACATTAAATTTAAGGGAAACATGTGCGAGTTTGTGACAGTTATTTGTTAATTACGCTCTACTACTTGACTATCGTATTCATCAAATCTATAGTCATAATTAGTAACTCAACAAAGGGAGTCAACGTATGAGAAATTTATTTAAAATAACAGCTATATTTACAACGATTGTTATGTTTATTTTAATGATTGCCGGCAGTCTGGTCACAACCACAGGATCTGGATTAGGGTGCGGAAACGAGTGGCCATTGTGTAACGGGCAGTTAATACCCGAATACGCAGTAGCAACAATGATTGAATATACGCATCGTTTGATCACCGCATTTGCAGGTCTTCTTGTTTTAGCATTTTCTATTTGGGCTTGGATTCGTTATCGCAGAAACCGTGAAGTGAAAATTTTAGCGATTATGAGTATTGCATTTATCGTTATCGAGTCATTGCTCGGGGCTTCTGCAGTTATCTGGCCTCAGTCAGCTGAGGCGCTAGCACTGCATTTCGGTCTTTCGCTTATTGCGTTTACCGGTGTATTTTTACTTTCAATATTTGTTATTCAAAAGGACCGTTCAGATCATTTTATTAAAGGAGCGGTTACAGGCAAATTTAGATGGCTCGCATGGTTTACGCTTATATTTACCTACTGCGATATTTATTTAGGTGCATATGTGCGTCACAAAGGTGCAAGCTTAGCGTGTACAAGCTTTCCTGCTTGTTATGGCAATACTCTTATTCCAAAGCTTTCAGGAACAACGGGCATTCATTTTGCCCACCGATTTGCTGCTCTTGTGCTGTTTGTTCTTATCATTTGGATTATGGTATCTGCCATCAAGCAGTATAAAGAAACTCGCCGTGATATTTACTACGCGTCCATCATTGCAGTTGCTTTAACCGTTGCTCAAATATTTAGCGGTATCTTTGTTGTCATGTCTCGTTTAAATGTCTTTGCTACACTGTCTCACTCGGCATTTATTACAGCGTTATTCGCTACGCTTAGCTACATTTGTGTACAGACTTTAAAAGGAAGAAGACATTAAAACAAAAATAACTCAAAAAAACACGTGCAGTTCATAACTGCACGTGTTTTTTTGAGTTAAGCTAGTTCTATTCCCCCTGTAATTCCGTAAACTTGAGCTGTTACGTAGCTTGCATCCGTTGAAGCTAAAAATACGTATACATTTGCTAACTCTACCGGCTGACCAGCACGCTGCAAAGGTGTATCTTGTCCAAAGCCTGGAATAGCGTCGCTTGGCTGCCCTCCAGAAATTTGAAGCGGCGTCCAGATAGGTCCTGGAGCAACGGAGTTGACACGGATACCTTTTGGAGCTAATTGCTTGGCTAGTCCGCGAGTGAATCCGTTAATGGCAAACTTTGTAGCTGCATAATCTAATAAATTAGGACTTGGGCTATAGCCTTGTACAGAACTTGTGGTAATAATAGAAGCACCTGCCGGTAAATAAGGCAGCGCTGCTTTTACGGTCCAATATAAAGAGAATACATTTACTTCAAAGGTTTTGCGCAGCTGATCCGTTTCTAAATCAGCAAGATCTTCTACTGCCTGCTGTTTACCTGCTACGAGCGCTAAAACGTCTAATCCATCTAATTCTTTGTAAGCTTTTTCTACTAGCTCCTTGCAAAAAGATTCTTCGCCTACATCACCAGGTATGAGTACTGCTTTTCTTCCTTCTGCTTCAATAAGCTTTTTTACTTCTTCTGCATCAGCTTGCTCTTGTGGCAAGTAATTAAGCGCAACGTCCGCTCCTTCTCTTGCGTAAGCGATAGCTGCTGCTCGGCCAATACCTGAATCTCCACCTGTCACAAGAGCTTTTCTGCCTTTTAATTTACCTGCACCTATGTAACTGTTTTCCCCGCAGTCTGGGATGACGTTCATTTCTTTTTGTACACCAGGCGGTTCTTGATACTGTTTTGGATAGTCTTCATGGAAATATTGAGTTAATGGATTATTTAACTTTGACATATTCGTCACTCCTTTATAAATCAACCTTAACCAACTAAGGAAAAGTTTTCTATATACTTGTTCTTCCCCTCTGCTTCTTTAATAAACATGTTTAATGTGCTCTACTATCCTCACCTTTCTTTCTGCCATTCCCATTCAATCAACAGCTAGAAACAGCTGCATACCTGGAAAATACATTCACCCTCACAATAAAAAAATCCGAACGAGTCAAATTCTCCCTTAAGAATCTTGACTCCTTGTTCGGATCTTCTTTTAACTAAAATACGTTTATCTCCCCTCTTTAAATAAATGGTGAGAGCTTTGTATTTTGCTGTGCACAACAAGTTTTATTTCTCGTCTGTGCCTGGCTATTCTGTTAGTTCTACTTGTAAAGGCTTTGATTCCTCTTCAGCTTCTTTAGGAGTACGAACGATTAACACATCACATTTGGCATAGCGCAAAATATGCTGAGATACACTTCCGATTAAGATACGCTCTACCGCGTTTAACCCGGTTGCACCGCATACAATTAAATCAACGTGCTTATCGGGAGCAATTTTTTTAGATATTTTTGTTTTAGGAGAACCGTGTTCAATTAATGTCTCGACTTTCGTTACTCCATCCTTAATGGCTAGGTTACTATAGTTGGTTAAAAGTTCTTCAGCAAATTTCTCTGCATCTTGAAAGCGTGTATCCGTATAGAATGCATAAGGTGATGGACTTAATGCCTGTATGTCGATAACGTGACAAATTATCAAATGAGCGTTATTTTTTTTTGCACTGTTAACTGCTTTTTTGAATGCCCACTCCGCTTCTACAGAACCGTCTACTGCTACGAGGATGTTACGATAAGCCATATTCATCATAATCTCTCCTTTGTCTTTCGTTTATAAAGAACTTTCCTTGCTACACTTTTATTTTACTTCTTGGGCAAACGAAATTATGTGATTTTTATCACAAGGTAGAGAAATTAATAAAAATGGAGCCGTGTGTAGTGCACGGCTCCATTTTTATTGAACTTGCGAGTTAAAAGTCATTATCCAAATCGATCCTGCTACAATCGTAATAACAAAGGCGATTCCAAGTATTAAAGCCATCACATTATAACGAGGCTTTTCTCCGTCTTTAATATGCATAAAGAAAAACAATTGAACAAAAAATTGAAGCACGGCCATTCCTAGAATGCTAGCTAGTAATATATTTTTAGCAAGTACGTGGTTTAATACCAGCAGCAGAGGAATAACGGTTAAAATAATCGAGAAAATAAATCCTATTGTATAAGCTTTTAACGACCCGTGGTTCTCCATCTACATCACCCCCATTAAATACACAACCGTGTAAAGGAAGATCCAGACGGCATCAAGAAAATGCCAGTATAAGCTTATAATCGTCACTTTTCGTTTTGTTACAGAGGTAATTCCGTATCGTTTTAACTGGATTGTAATTGAAATCATCCAAATGATTCCAACAGAGACGTGCAGCCCGTGTGTACTAACCAGCGTGTAGAAAGCCGTAAAAAATGCGCTCGTAGAAATGGTTGCTCCTTCGTGAACCATTGTTTGAAATTCATGAATTTCAAGGCCAACAAAGCATACACCTAAAAGCAGAGTTACGATTAGCCAGCCAATTAAAGGCTTTATTTTTCCTTTGTGCATGCTTAACACGGCTAATCCGCTTGTAAAGCTGCTCGTTAATAAGATAAATGTTTCAGAAACAAATCCTGGGACTTCAAAAAATTCCTTTCCTGTAAGGCCTCCTGCAATATGATTAACAAGAACGGCATACGTAGCAAATAATGCTCCAAATAAGATGCAGTCCGTTACGAGGAAAAGCCAAAAACCCATAACTTTGATTTCTTCATCATGTTCATGATGATGTTCTCCGTGGTGTGCTGTCGCATATGCCATGTTATCCGACCCTCCCTACTGAATCTTCTGTATGTCGAACTTCATCCACGGGAATATAATAGTCCGAGTTGTATTGAAAAGAACGAGCTAGTAAACAAGCTCCTACTCCTGTCAAACCGAATATCGCTACCCATACCCAGTGGAACGTTAAACCAAAACCAGCAATGAACCAGAAAACCGACATGATAAATGGAATGCCTGAATTCTTAGGCATATGAATTGGAGAAAAAGCCGCTGTTTCCTTCGCTTTTTTCTTTTTTCTTTCTTCTTTTATCGTCCACCACGCATCTTGCCCAGTTACTGTTGGAATTACTGCAAAATTGTAGTGCGGCGGCGGCGAAGGGATGGACCATTCTAATGTACGTCCATTCCAAGGATCCCCTGTTACATCTCGTTCTCCGTACTTAATGCCATGAAGAATCTGCCATGCTTGAAAGATAAACCCTATGCCCATAAAGAAAGCTCCGACTGTAGAGATAACGTTCAGCGGTCCCCATCCCATGTCAAAATCGTACGTATAAATACGGCGTGTCATCCCCATAAATCCTAATGCATATTGAGGCATGAAGCATAAGTAAAAACCAATATTCCACGTCCAAAATGCCCATTTACCAAGACGGTCATTTAGTTTAAAGCCAAACATTTTTGGCCACCAATAGTACAAACCTGCAAAAAAGCCGAATACCACGCCTCCGATTAACACTTGGTGAAAGTGTGCAACTAAAAAGTAGCTATTGTGATACTGATAGTCTGCAGGAGCTGCTGAAAGCATAACACCCGTTGCTCCTCCCACAACAAAGCACGGGATAAAAGCAATTGTCCATAACATTGGCTGCGTCATTTGAATACGGCCGCGGAACATCGTAAATAACCAGTTGAACACTTTAACGCCCGTTGGAATTCCGATGGCCATCGTGGTAATAGCAAAAAACACATTCACATTAGCGCCTGCACCCATCGTAAAGAAATGATGTACCCATGTAAAATACGATAGAACGCTAATAATCATCATTGAAAAAACCATAGATTTATAGCCAAATATTTTCTTTTGAGAAAACGTTGCAACGATTTCAGAAAAAATGCCGAATGCAGGAAGTACAACGATATACACTTCAGGATGTCCCCACATCCAAATTAAGTTAATGTACATTATTGGATTTCCTCCGCCGGTCATGGTAAATAAGTGTCCGTCAAAGAAGCGGTCAATAAACAATAAAGCAAGCGTTACGGTTAATACAGGAAACGCGAAAATGATAATAATACAGCTTGCTAGAACAGACCACGTAAATAGGGGCATATGCATAAGTTTCATACCGGGCGCACGCATTTTTAAAATGGTCATAATGAAATTAATTCCAGAAGCCAAGCTGCCAATACCTGATATTTGAATGCCCCAAATATAAAAATCTTGACCTGGTCCAGGACTGAACTGCATGCCAGAAAGCGGCGGATAACTTAGCCACCCTGCATCTGGCGAGCCTCCGATTACAAACGACAAATTGAAAAGCATGGCGCCAAAGAAAAATAGCCAAAAGCTTACCGCGTTTAAAAAAGGATAGGCGACATCTCTTGCTCCAATTTGAAGCGGCACAACGATATTAAAGAAAGCAAACATAAGCGGCATTGCCATAAATAGAATCATAATGGTTCCGTGCGTAGTGAAAATTTCATTGTAATGATTAGAATCTAGAAAATGCCACTGGGGAAATGCTAGCTGCATACGCATTAATAATGCATCTACTCCGCCTCGAAACAGCATTAACAATGAAGAAAGCATATACATGATTCCAATTTTTTTATGATCTACCGTTGTGAGCCACTCACGCCATAGCCACTTCCACTTTTTAAGATAAGTAAGAACAAAAATAATACCGGCTAGCGTTAACAAAATGGCGACATCTGCTCCGTAAATCATCGGCTCCCCTGTCACAAAAAAATGAGATGAAAAATCTTTTAATTTGTCTAACAACTTATTTTCCTCCTTCCTGGTGCTTGTGCTGTGTATGTGCTTGTTCATCAGAAGCCACATTCATGGTCTTCATATCTTCATTTTTCATATGGTGATGCTGACTATAATATTGACCACCATTTTTAATGACAATTTCTTGGAACAAACCTTTAGGAATGGTAGAATACGATTTCTCCAAAGAAAGACCTTGTTTTGCAAGACTGTTATAATCAGCTTTTGTTAAAGCTGGCGCTGTTTCTTTTACTTGTTTTACCCACTGATTAAATTCTTTTGTCGATGTAGACTTAACTTTAAAGTTCATATGGGCGAACCCTTCACCCGTAAAATTAGCCCCTGAACCAAAATATTCTCCCTTGTGATCAGCTTGCAGCCAAAGCCCCATGGCCATTCCCGGCATGGTATATAATTGTCCTCCCAGCTGGGGTACCCAAAAAGAATTCATAGGTGCATCTGACGTTAGCACGAATTGAACAGGCACATTCTTTGGAATTTCTACATAGTTGACTGTCGCAATATCTTGATCCGGATATTGAAATAGCCATTTCCAGTCAAGAGATGTTACTTCAATCGTTAGCGGCTTTACATCTTTTTTCGGCGGATCTACTAATTCATAAGTCGTCTTGGCCGTAGCGAAACCTAAAATGCCGATAATAATAATGGGGATGCCCCACCAAATAAATTCAAGACGCTTGCTATCGTCCCAGTCTGGTCGATACGGAGCCTTGTTTCCAGGCTTATCACGGTAGCGTAAAACGATATACACAAGCAGACCTAAAACAGGAATAACAACAATTGTGCATAAAATTATGGAAAAAATAATTAACTGGTATTCTTTTTGAGCCACCGCCCCCTGCGGATTTAAAATCAAATAACGACTATCACAGCCTGCTAAAAAAATTGTAATGAATACGGAGAGAATGATTAACTTGCCAATATGCATTGATTTTTGCTTTCTCACCTAAGCTCAGGCTCCCTTCCTTTAAATCTCTGTACATAATAATGGTATATAAACGTTCATATTAAAGATGCATCTCAACAGATCAAAAGGCTAAAAACCTCCTAACATATTGAAGTTTGTCATGACATATTGCTTACTTCTAAAAAATTATCATGTTGCGTTGTTAAAGGGTGTGATATTTCTCACACTTAAAGCGGTTTTTATCTATTTTGAATACCTTTACCATAATTTCGTCACATATTTGGGTAAATGTGGGGGATAAAAGGTGCCTTGTGACTAGCCTAATAAAAGCAAAAAAACTCTTCCAGTTTTTATTAACTGGAAGAGTTTTTTCATAAGTACTAGATGAAGTATTGAGCTTTAACATTTACTGATTTGCTTATTTGACCTGCTGAAACATCCATTCAATCAGTTTCTGGTTTTGATACGCAGGAACCCATGAAGCATGGTCATACTTTAATTCTTTAGGATATTCCGTATATAGCGGATGTCCTCCAGCTTTTTTTATAGCACTTATTATATTCCTTGAATAGGCCACAGGAATGATAGAATCGTCTTCAGCATGAAATGCCCATATTGGTTTGTTGATAAGAAAGTGCGCTTTAGCTGGATCGGCTCCTCCCGCTATCGGCACCATAGCAGCAAACAAATCAGGGTGTTCTATATTTAAGTTAAATGTGCCAAATCCTCCCTGAGATAGTCCTGTAGAATAAAGGCGATTACTATCTATATTGTAGGATTTTCTGACACTTTGTAGAATTTCATAAGCCGTTTTTAAATCTTCTGATGTTTCGAATACTTTTGCTAAATCGACTTGATTGTTATCATCTCTTGTAACGGTGAAGCCTCCGCTTGGTACATTACGAGCTTGGGGAGCTAAAACAAAAGCGGGATGCTTTCGTTGATTTTCTGGTGAAGCCCAAATGATGGCTCCGTCGTTGCCAAGAAGCTGTTTTGTATTATCATTTCCTCGTTCACCACCTCCGTGTAAAAATAGCACCAGAGGATATGATTTTGTAGAATCATAGTCTTTAGGCACATAAAGTCGGTAGGGCATTGTTTTATAAGTGAATGATAAAAATTGAGTAGCTATAGATTCTCTGCTTTCAAATGAATAAGTAAATATAGCTATATCACTATGATTTTTCTGATTTTTATTTTTCGCGTTTCCTTTTATGGAAATTGCTTTAAGCACCGTATCGTTATTAATAATAATCGGGTTTGTATACTGAGTACTTTTAGTAGTCGGAGTGCTCCCGTCAAGTGTATAGTAAATTTTCGCACCTGGTGTGTTTGTCTTTAATTCAATCTTCTGCTCCAAATAATAGTTACCTGATAAAACTGAAGAGGTTGGTTTTTTTACGTTTTTATAATTATTTTCTTCTTTTGCCGCAACACTACTTAAAGGAAAGAAAGCTAGAATAAGAACTCCTACAGTAATAAAGCTTAGAACTTTTTGTATTAACGTATTGTTCACTGATAAAGTACCTCCTTTATACTATTATTCAAATGTCTACTTCCATTTCCAGCAGGGCATAACTTAAGCTTTTTCCGTGCGTATCCATTCCTAAAGAAGTAGTCACTCCACCAAGTAACGCGCGGTGACATACAAATTGAAACGCTGATATATTAGGAACCTCATAGCGAACAATGTCTCCTTCTACAATATTTTTTAAGTGTTTTTTTACTTCCGAAGCAGTCACTTTTTCATGTAATAAAAAATAATCCTTTTCGTCATACGGAATTAGTGATAGCATAAGCGTGTTTCCCTTATCCCCAGCTCGACTGTGAGCAAGTTCATATAATTTCTTTTTCATTTGTTATGCTCTCCTTTAATGTAAAGTAGGTTTCTATTTTGTTACGTGAAATCAACGTAGAAACAATTCCTACTACTTCATTAACATACTTTCTTGCTCCGCCTCCACCTGCGGGCCCATTTGTATAAAGAGCCTCTACCTCTTCTCCAATTTTGGCTGCTTCCTTTAAAGTAAGACATTTCCCTGCTACTCTCAGCCTGATTTCATAAGGATCTGATTCTTGAAAAGAGACTCTATGAACGGAAGAAATACCGATATAATCAATTCTTAAGTCGACCACTTTATCTTTTAAACGACTATATAAAATTTCACCAGCTAACTTAGCTCTTTCTAGAGCATTGGATCCAGCATAGGAAATTTCCCCTTCTCCAATAACACCTGCTTCGTAACCTACGCTGACTTTTAACGTTTCAGGCCTTGTTATACCTGTTCCGCCAGACACTTGAATTTGGTTCAATTTAATTTCCTGTAAATGAACGGAAGTAAAATCTGCAATAACATCCGGTGTTATATATTGATGAGGATTAGTTACTTCGTAAAGAAGCTGTTCTTTTACAGTAGCTAAGTTAATGACTCCTCCTGTCCCTTCTACTTTAGTAATGATGGCTGTCCCATCTTCTTTAACATCAGCAAATGGAAAACCTAATTCAGCAAGCTTTGGGACTTCTTTTTTTCCGGGATCAGCAAAATAACCACCAGCTACCTGTCCTCCACACTCCAATAAGTGTCCAATTACTGTTCCTTGAGCAATTTTACCTACGTCGTCTAAAGACCATCCAAAGTGGTGTACCATTGGAGCAACAAATAAAGACGGATCTGCTACTCTACCGGTAATAATAACTTGAGCCTCTGTCTCTAGAGCTGGCAATATTGTTTCTACACCAAGGTAAGCGTTTGCAGATATGACGTTACCAAAATGAGATATCGGTTCATTTGTTTCTAGAGTCAATCCATTTCTATCTATCAACTTTAGTACGTCATCTCCCAATACGGCCGCCACTTTTATCTCAATGTTCAATCGGTTAGCCATTTCCACAACTTTTTCAGCAGCACCTATTGGATTGGCTGCTCCCATATTTGTAATAATTCGCACTTTATTTTTCTTGATAATAGGCAAAAGAAGCTCTAGTCTTTTTTCCAATAAGGGATCATAACCCATTAAAGGATTTTGACTTTTTCTTTTTTGGGCAAGTGCGATTGTTCTTTCGGCTAAACATTCCAATACTAAATAATCTAAATTTCCTTTTTCAGCCAATATAACCGCCGGTTCTAATCGATCTCCTGAAAAACCCGCGCCTGATCCAATTCTTATCATTTTCATCACCTCAAATAGTAATTGCTCCCGTTATTAATGCCACAATCGTCATAACAATGGTGGTTCCAAATGCCCACTTAAAGATAAAACGCTGATGATCGCCTAAATTCACTCCCGCTAATCCTACAAGGATAAAGGTCGAGGCGGTTAAAGGACTTAATGGAAATCCAGTCGTCATCTGTCCTAAAATAGCTGCTCTGCCAATTTCAATTGGATCGATGCCAAAGTTAGAAGCCGTCTGGCTAATAATTGGCAATACCCCAAAATAGTAAGCATCCGGCGTAAACACTAAGCTAAGAGGCATGCTTGTAACCGCTACCAGTACAGGTAAGTAAGAAGCTAGTGATTCAGGGATAATGCTAACCATTGCAGAAGCCATTCCATCTATCATCTTTGTTCCTGTTAGGATACCCGTGAAAATGCCTGCGGCGAAAATCATCGTAGAAACAATTAACACGTTATTTGCATGACTTAGTAAGCGTTTTTGCTGTTCTTCTGGATTTGGATAATTCACCAAAAGAGCAATTACAAAAGCGACAATAAATAAAATCGGTAAAGGTAGCCATACTTTAATTAACGCGATAAGAAGCAAAATTGTTAAAGCAAGATTAAACCAAAAAAGCCGTGGTCCTTTTGCTTCTAGGGCAGCTGCATGTTCTGTAAACCCTTGTACATGTTCTTCTAGTTCAATGACTCCTAGTCTCTGCCTCTCCTTTTTCCCAAGCCAAAAAGCAGATGCTAACACCCATACAATCCCAGCAATCATTGCGGGAATAACAGGGTTAAATAATTGAGAAGAATCTGCATTAAATGTAGTCATGGCTCTAGCAGTAGGTCCTCCCCAAGGAGCTAAGTTCATAACTCCCGCTCCTAAAGCAACCACTCCTGATAAAATAAGAGGATTCATCTTTAATCTCTTATAAAGAGGTAGCAGCGCTGTAATGGTAATCATAAAAGTAGATGCACCGTCTCCGTCTAATGATACAAGCATTGTGACGATAGCTGTCCCTACGACTACTTTTAAAGGATCTCCTTTAACTAGACGAAGCATTTTAGAAATCATAGGATTAAATAAGCCTGTATCAATCATTAAGCCGAAGTACAAAACTGCAAAAACAATCATAATACCTGTAGGCGCTACTTTTATAATGCCTTCTAACATCATGTCTCCCATTTCTAGCCCAAATCCGCCTATTAACGCAAAAACAGTTGGTACGAGAACTAAGGCAATCAATACAGATAAACGATTGGTCATAATTAAAAATAAAAATACGCCAATAATTAAAAACCCTAAAAGTGCTAACATGTAATCCCTCCTGTCTCAAATTTATATATTCAAAAATCTCAGATGTAAAAAACTTCGGTACTTTTTGTTCTTGCAGGATTCATGCCAAAGATATGTAAAAATAGCAACAAACCGTTACTAAATCCTTTCAAAATGTGATAAAAGAAATTTAAGACACAACAAAAAAAAGAAAGCGTTACCAATAAAGCTGCTTTCTTTCTCTGTTTTTGTTAATCTAAATTCTAATGTTTTAGAAATAACTGCTGTCCAGTATAGAAATACACTTCTTAATACATAGTCTTCAGTATTTCTAAAAATCTAGAAATCTTTCTAAAGACTTAGAAATGAATATGATATTTTTTCATTTTATTGTATAAAGTAGCTAAAGAAATATCTAAAACCTCTGCTGCTTTCCTTTTTCCTTCAATATTATTTG
>ENA-ORXC01000547-ORXC01000547.1-marine-metagenome-genome-assembly--contig:-NODE-547-length-25735-cov-3.529542_pt1 | contig 25735 bp, 23 predicted proteins | sample MGYA00237865_ERZ511478 | MGnify/ENA metagenome assembly ERZ511478
TTTCATCGATGGGGATTGATAAGTGTTGCTCAAGTAAATAGCATGTCATATAACGCATATATTTTTTTCCTTCATTACCTACAAAGAAATAATTAGGAAATCTTTTTCTTCTCTTGCCTAGAACATCTTGATAAATTTCAATGACTTGTTCTCTATTCACTACCGAAAGCCCCTTTTGAGAAAATATATTTCCATTATTATGTATAATAATGGAATTTATATACGAATGGAATTAAAAATGCATAATATACATATTAGAAAGACAAAAAAAGCTACTGGAAAAAAATCAGTAGCCCTTTTTTAAAATATATTGTCAGTTTACAATAATAGTTAAAAATCTTGTTCCTTCCACATCAGCCCACTTTCTTGTTCTCGTTGCAGAACCTTCTCCAGGTATCGCCCGGTTGTTTTACGGCACTATGGCCAAGCTCCTTTTGAATTAAGAAAATATCGGCTCCCTGCTGCCATGGCTCTAGCTGTCACTCTTTGTTTAGCAAACAGTTCCTTATGCGTAACCGGATCAACTCCGTCTACCGCTCGTTTAAAATCATAATATCCAGTAAGTTCTCCTGAAATATCCAGCCCTTTTTCTTTCCCCAACTTATTGGCTTCTCTTTGTCTCTCAACTTCAATGGCAGCTTTTCTTTCTTTAATTTTTTGTTTTTGTTCATCTTACTTTATGAAATTATTACGTTAATCCTTGAAACCTGGGGATGTTTTCACTATGGATGGTGGAATTTAGGTTACTCAGCCATTACCAATTCTGTTCTCGTATTTATTATGCTTGGGTGGTACAATGAAGAGCAAACCTTCTTCCCTTTAAAAGGTAGAGGGCTTATTTATACCTTATATATTACAACTCTCAGGGGAAGTGACTTGTGAAATTACTAAATGTTCAACGATTACAAACGGTTAAAGATAAAATTATTCAACAAAAAGAGGAACTTGCAGATAGAAAAAGACAAAATCTTGCGGAGTTTCATGATATTCATACAGAACTAACATCTTTTCGACTTGACCTTTTAACGATTTACGCCCAATCAATTGTTTCAGATAAAGAAACAGCTGCTATCCTCATTGAAAATTGGGCGGGAAAGATGGCCAACGTTTTGGTAGAACGTGAGCTTCCTTTAGATCTTGCTCTAGAAGAAATTAGTTACTACCGAAATATCATCGGAGAGATAATACTAGAGGAATTGGATAAGCAGGTTGTCTCCATTAAAGAACTTTATTCTGTAATCTCCCACTTTAATGCAATTATCGATTGTGCTGTCCAATATATTAGTAAGTCTTATCTTAATGATTATAAACACAATATCAAATATGCTCAGTATGCCATTGATGAACTTTCTGTTCCAATCGTTTGTATGACTGAAACAGTTGGTATTCTACCTTTAGTTGGCGATTTGGATACAAAGCGAGCTCAAATCTTGATAGAAAACGCACTAACCAAAAGCAGTGAGTACCATTTAGCTTGGCTCATTATGGATTTATCTGCTGTTCCCATTATTGATACCATGGTCGCAGATCAATTGTTCAAAGTTATTCGTGGTTTGGAACTTATAGGAGTAAATGTTGTACTTAGTGGTATACGCTCAGAAATTGCTCAAACAATGGTGGGCCTAGGGATTAAGATTGATCATGTTAAAACCTTTGCAAGCCTACATCAAGCTGCAGCTTACACAAATGCTCTCAATACAATGGTTTAAATAACATGAGCATAGATTAGAGTAACCTTAAAGAAATACAGATAATACAACAATGAGTAAGTTAACAGATTCTGCAACAGAAGAGAACCATAAACTTCTTTGCCCATAAATATAATGAAAAAAGAGCCCCTAAGTATTGTTCCTAACCCTTGATCACTAACTACCGTCCAAAATTAAATAAATCAAGAAGCATCCTAGTAACACCACAGTTCTTTTTCATTTTTTCCCTCTTTATATTCAACTCCTTAATAAGAATAAGCATAAAGGAAAAAAATATAAAATTTATATGCTAGTTAACATAATGTATATAGGAGATAAAAGCCGTGAAAATTACTAGTTCCCACGGCTTTTTAAATATATATAATTAAAGATTGAAATTCCAGTTGTTCTATACGATAGATTAATATGCATTCACAGCTACTTTAGGGTCGCTAAGATAAATAACCTCCGAAAGAATCTTACAGCCTTGGATCTCTTTAAAAATTCTTCTTGCTTCTATTTCGTTTTCGTATTCAAACATTGTAGTGTTGTTTAGATTTGAATAAGTAGTGATTATCCACATAAAAATAGCTCCTTTATTTGTATTTATTCTAAATTCAAGAAATATTTTTCTCTATTTTTACTTTTTCTATATTCCTTCTGCTTCTTGTAAGAAAGAAAGATCCTACAATGAATAGGGCTATTAGTAAAGTTAAAAAGAACTGTGTACGTAAAGAATCAATAAAAGGCATTGTGATAAAAATACTAGTAATACCAACAATCGTGCCGTATGTTAAGTAAGGAAATAGCCACATTCTTATTTTAAGTTTCTCAGGATGCTTCTTCTCATAACTTTTACGCATACGTAATTGAGAGAAAGCGATTACCAAATATACAAGAAGAGCCACTCCCCCAGAAGCATTGACTAGAAACAAAAAAATCTTATCAGGAGAAAAATAATTAAAACCTACGCTGATATAAGAAATAATTGTACAGCCTATAATTGCATTAAAGGGAATTCCTTTTCTATTTACCTTTAAAAACAGTTTAGGAGCATCTCCTTTCTGAGCCATAGAAAATAACATACGAGAACTTGTATAAAGACCTGAATTTAAGCAAGAAAGTACCGCTGTTAACAAGATAAAATTCATTACTTGAGCTGCTGCTGGAATATTGACAATTTCTAAGAGTGATACAAAAGGGCTTTTCATCAAACTAGAAGAATCCCAAGGAAGAACTGTTACAAGAATCAGGATAGAGCCAAGATAGAAAAGTAAAATTCTGTAGATGACGGTAGTTGTTGCGGATATAATTGCTTTTTCTGGATGAGGTGATTCTCCTGCGGCTGTGGCTACAATCTCTGTTCCCATAAATGAGAACATTACAACAGTTACTCCTAAGAAGATCGAACTTATTCCATTGGGAAGGAATCCACCTCTGTCGAGAAGGTTTGATGTACCAGGTGATTCTACTCCTGGTATGAAACCACATATAATAGCTCCTCCGAGGATTAAAAACAGACCCAAACTTACCACTTTAATTAAAGAAAACCAATATTCAAATTCACCAAAAGATTTAACAGAAAATATGTTAGTTAAAGTTAACAGAAAGGTTAGAATTAGGCTCACGGACCAGGATGGCAAAGAAGGAAACCAATATTGAATAATTGTTGCACCAGCTATTGCTTCTACGGCAATAACAATAACCCAAAAGAACCAGTACAACCAACCAATAGTATATCCAGCCCATGGTCCAAGTGCCTCTCTGGCGTAAGTAGCAAACGACCCACTGGATGGATTGGCTGTTGACATTTCACCTAGCATCCGCATTACTAAAATGACTAATAAACCAGCAAATGCGTATGAGATAATTGAACCGGGTCCTGCAGTGTTAATTAATGTTCCACTTCCAATAAATAGTCCAGCACCAATGACACCACCAAGAGAAATCATGGTAATATGCCGCGTTTTTAGTTCTTTTTTGAGCTCAGGCTGTTGATCATGCATATTTTATAACCTCCTTTTTAAAAATTAATATTCCTATCCATAAAGAAAGGAATTTTAATAGTTGAGTAGAGAAGAAAGTCATCAGAAAAAGCCTTTGCTCACATAACAAAGGCTCTTTAATTTTTTTGACAGAACCTCAATAATATTTAAATATTAAGAAAATTTAGATATTTATTTAGAAAAAAAGCCTTTTAGTGCAAATGCAACATTTTGTGGTCTTTCTGCCATACGACGCATAAAATATCCAAACCAGTCATTTCCAAAAGGAACATACACACGCATTTTATAGCCTTCTTTAACTAAACTCAACTGCATATCGGTTCTAAATCCGTATAGCATTTGAAACTCAAATTGATTACGATTAATGTGATGTTTTTTAGCAAATTCTTTTACCTTTTCGATAATATTATGATCATGAGAGGCAATGGCTGTATAGCTTCCACTTAATAAATGTTCTTCAATAATTCTCATGTAATTATTATCTATTTCCGTCTTTTCTTGATAAGCTACTGTAGAAGATTCTTGATAAGCCCCTTTAACTAACCTAAGAGAAATGCCTTTTAAGTCTTTTACATCTTGCTCAGCTCGAAATAAATATGCTTGAATAACTGTCCCTACGTTATCATAACCATATATTTGACGTAATTCTTTTAAAATATCCAAAGTAATTTGGCAATGTGCATAGTCTTCCATATCAATTCGCACAAAATTATTATACTTTTTTGCCGTTTCAAGAATTCGACGCATGTTTTCCAAACAGAAATTTGAATCAATATCTAAACCAAGCTGGGTCATTTTAACGGATAGATTACACTTTACACCTGATTCCCCCATAGCTTCTAATGTACGCACGTTATACTGTGTTGCTTCTACAGCTTCTTCTCTACTGGATACAAATTCTCCTAAATGATCGAGAGTGCAAACTAACCCCTTTTGATTTAATTGATTTACTTTTCTGATGGCGCTCTCAATTGTATCCCCCGCTACAACTTGAGAAGCTCCAAATTTAAGACCCCATTTTTTTGCAGCCTTATTTAGTACTCTATTTTGAGAAACATGAAGAAAAACATTTTTTGAAACCTCTGCTAACATGAAAATTCCCCCCCTAAATTTATGTACGCCTATTATTTTTAGTTGGGACAGCTTCGAAAAGCTGTCCCCATATTTTTAAAGTGCTGTACTTGTTGTTTTTGCTTGCATATGCAAGATTAAATAATCAGGTCCTCCTGCTTTTGAATCAGTTCCAGACATATTGAATCCACCAAACGGATGGTATCCTACAATTGCACCTGTACAACCACGGTTAAAATAAAGATTACCTACATGAAATTCTTCTTTTGCTCTTTCAATATGATTAGGTGTGTTAGAAAGTAATGCACCTGTCAAAGCATAATCAGTATTGTTTGCAATCTCCATCATATGATCAAAATCTCGTGCTTTACAGAAAGCCACTACTGGACCAAAAATTTCTTCTTGCATTAAGCGCGCTTTTTCGTCGACATCTGCGAAAATTGTTGGCTGGATGAAGTAACCCTTAGAATCATCTGATTCTCCACCAGTCATCAAACGCCCCTCTTCTTTCCCAATTTCAATATAAGATAATACTTTATTATAAGAAGCCTCGTGACTAACAGGTCCCATATAAGTAGATGCTTCTTCTGGATTCCCTACTTTTAAGGTCTTTGTTAATGCAACTGCTTTCTCAAGTACAATGTCATATATATCTTGATGTACCACAGCACGAGAGCCAGCTGAACATTTTTGTCCTGAGAATCCGAATGCAGAGTACACAATAGAAGACGCTGCTAAATCTAAATCTGCATCTTTATCAACAACCACTGTATCTTTTCCACCCATTTCAGCAATAACACGTTTTAACCACTTTTGGCCTGGTTGTACTTTTGATGCCTTTTCATAAATACGACAACCAACTTCACGAGAACCTGTGAATGAAACGAAACGTGTTTTAGGATGTTGAACTAGATAGTCACCAATCTCAGGTGTCACGCCCGGAATAAAGTTTAGTACTCCTTTAGGAAGCCCTGCTTCCTCCATTACTTCTACAAATTTCGCTGCTACGATAGGAGTTGCATCAGCAGGTTTTAATAAAATTGTGTTTCCTGTAACGATTGCAGCTGCTGCAGTTCCCGCCATAATAGCTAATGGGAAATTAAACGGCGAAATAATAACGCCTACACCAAGTGGGATATAATTAAATTTATTTTCTTCTCCTTGACGACTTTGTACCGGCACTCCGTCCTTTAATTTCAACATTTGACGAGCATAAAACTCAAGAAAATCGATAGCCTCTGCCGTATCTGCATCGGCCTCATTCCAAGGCTTACCAGCTTCCTTAACTAAATAGCCTGAGAATTCATGTTTACGACGACGGATAATATCAGCTGCAAGGAATAAAATGTTCGTGCGTACTTCTGGATCTTCTTTTTTCCATGTATTGAATGTAGAAAGAGCTGTTTGCATAGCCTTTTCAGCTAATTCTTGATTCGCCTTAGAGACTCTTCCGATAATTTCAACTTTATTTGATGGGTTAATTGACGTAATTTTTTCATCTGTTGTAATTAACTCATCACCAATAACTAGGGGATAATCTTTTCCAAGCTCAGCTTGTACAGTTTCTAAACCTTTTTTAAACTCCTTTTTATTTTCTTCGAGTGTGAAGTCTGTAAAAGGCTCGTGTTTATATGCTTTGATTTCTGTAAAAGTTGTTGTCATTGTACTACTCTCTCCCTTAAAAGTTTTAATGAATTTTTGATGTTAAAGTCAATGTGTTCCGTAGTACTGGCCAATACTACTCTTGAATTAGAATTATTCACCATATGGGATAATCAGTTCTAAAGCAAAACATTATAAAAAATTAAAATTTTTAGAACATTTAATCTTTATAAGAATGTATTATAAACACCTTTGATAGGTTTTGTACACACTTTTTTTACAAAAATGTTCATTTTTTTATTTTTGAACACTTTTGTTTAAAATGTAGAATAATTATATTACTTTTAATGTCTTATGCAAATATATGGTTAGATAACCTGACATATTTTCGACATTTAATATTCAGATACTCCAGAACGGGCTAATAGCTTTGCTAATGGACTATCACTTTAAAAATGCTGTCTAAATAAACTAAATCTTTATTTTAATAAATTTTAACCTTACACCCATTGAAAGCTGTTAAAAACTATTTCCAAATATTATGATGAATAAGATACTATCAATAAAATTATGTAATATTTTTGTTCTCATAGCTCATAATAAAGTAGACTACAGCAGAAATTTCTCTTGAAACGTAGATGAGGCTTTAAAGAGAATGCAAAAAATTTCACTAAATAAAAAAATAATGACACTGTATTCAATAGCATCATTATTGATAAGTCTTTAATTTAGAAAAATTATTCAGTTATGTAAATATGAAGCTACTTATAGTTTCTAAATTTCTCTAAAGATAAAAACGTCTATAAAATCATCTCCTAGCCAAGTAATTTTGAATAAGGAATATTGAAAGTTTTATCCGCTTAAACGCTCTTCTAGTAAAATGATTGTCGTGAAATATGAAGATCACAATTATGCCTTAAATATCCTTAGTTTTTAGCGTTAATTAATCTTCGAGTAAATACATTTATTTTTTATAGAAAAATTTTAATCGGTTCCTAAAATCAAACTTATGTAAACTCAAAAAGAAGAAGGCTATTTCTAAAGAAAAAAGCTACTCCTATACTCGGGGAAGTAGCTTTTTTCTTTAGAACATCATACATGAAGAATAGTATGAATTGGGGTTCCTATCCTCTTAGATTGCTCAAAAACTTTAATTTTATACTTTTATTTGAGTGAAAAAACAGTCTCCAAGTAAGAGACTGTCATCTTAATCTGCACGATATAATAAAATTCCTCTATAATTTCTCCATAGAAACTCTTTTCATTAAGCGCTTTAACTTATTTTCCGTATCCGTTTCTTCTACGGGTGTGTAGATGCTACACCGCAAATCCATATCTCCTTGAACTTGGAGGGAAGTTAAATTAAATAACATTTTCCCTGCCTTTGCATGTCTAAATTCAATAACCATTTCGGGAGCTTTACTCACTTGGCTTTCATTCCATAAGGTCTGGAATTCCGGATGTAAATGACTCATATGACTAATAAACTGGTTGTACCATTCATCGCCTAGATAGTGTCCATAATAGGTGCGGAAAATAGACAGAAAACCTTTCGCAAAATGCTCCCAATTGACAGCTAATGTTTTTAATTCTTTTCGGGCGAATACTAATTGAATGAGATTTCTTTGATCATTTGGGATTTGTTGAAAATCTAGAAAAACATGAGAAGCTGCGGAATTCCAGCCTACAATATGACAATGTCGATCTGTAACGATAGTCGGACAATAGGTTAATTCATCTAGTATTCGTTTTAAAGAAGGGCTAAGCTCTGATTGTTCTTTTTTTGAATGATCAATTTCTAACTTTGTTTCTAGTGCCAGATCATATAAATAGTCTCTTTCATCGCTATTTAGTTGTAGAGCTGTAGAAATACAGTCAAGTACGATAGAAGAAACTTTTATATCTCTTCCTTGCTCTAACCATGTGTACCAAGTGGTACTTACCCCTGCTAATTGTGCAACTTCTTCCCTTCGTAATCCGGGTGTTCTTCTTCGAGTACCAGCTGGTAACCCAATAGTCTCTGGCTTAATTTGAGCACGTTTAGCTTTTAGGAATGTAGACAAAGCCTCAAGTCTAGTTTTATCGTTCATTTTTAAAACTCCTCATCATACCAATTTACCCTAGTAGTAGTTATACCAAGATAAACAGTCCCTTGTAATAGGATAAAAGCACTGTAAAATACAAGTATATTATTGATTTGGAGTGATGAAAAGTGGAAAGAGTTGTGATTACGGGTATGGGAGTGGTCTCTCCTATTGGAAATGACATTAGAACATTTTGGAACAATCTAATTAAAGGAGAGTCTGGTATCTCCTCTATAGATATATTTGATACTGCTGATTATAAAGCAAAAATTGCAGGAGTCGTTCGAGATTTTGATGCAGATGAGATTTTAGGAAAGAAAGAAGCAAGGCGTTTAGATCGCTTTTCCCAATTTGCTTTAGCTGCAGCTGAACAAGCCTGGTCAGATTCTAAATTAGATCTAAATGATATCAATCCAGAACGGTTAGGTGTATACGTAGGTTCAGGTATAGGCGGCATTGAAACCTTAATTGAAAATATTGATGCACTTAGACAGAAAGGACCTAGGAGAGTCAGTCCAACTCTTGTACCAGCTATGATTACTAATGCTGCTGCAGCACAAATTAGCATCAAATGGAATGCAATGGGTCCTTCTATGTCACCAGTTTCTGCTTGTGCTATTGGGAATACTGCTATTGGGGAAGCCTTTAGACTCATTCGTTCTGGAGAAGTGGATGCTGTGTTTGCGGGTGGAACAGAGGCTGCTATAACAGACTTATCAGTAGCCAGTTTTGGCAATGCTACCGCATTATCAACAAGAAATGATGATCCTACTCAAGCTAGCCGTCCATTTGATGAAGGGCGTGACGGGTTTGTCATGTCAGAAGGAGCTGGAATTCTAATTTTAGAATCCCTATCTCATGCTTTACGCAGAGGAGCAAACATTCATGCAGAAGTCATTGGATACGGTGCAAGTTCAGACGCACACCATATGGTTGCTACACATCCAGAGGGTAAAGGTGCTTATCTTGCAATGAAAGCAGCTTTAAGAAATGCAAACATACCTCTTGAGGAAATTGATGTTATTAGTGCTCATGCCACAAGTACAAAGGTAGGTGACATCTCTGAAACCAGGGCTATTAAGGCCCTATTTGGAAAACAAGCTTATCAGATTCCAATAACAGCTAATAAATCAATGGTTGGTCATATGCTAGGAGCAGCTGGTGGAATTGAAGCAATTGCTTTGGCAATGAGCCTTAAGGAGAGCATCGTTCCTCCAACAATTAACTTAGAAACTCCTGATCCATTATGTGATTTAGACTATGTGCCAGCCATTGCTCGCCAGGTGAAAATAAATACTGGTTTATCTAATTCTTTTGGATTTGGAGGTCATAATGCTGTTATTATTTTAAAGAAATACGAGTGAATATATTTTGAGTGTAATAAAAGGAGCAAAATCAGAAAAATGCTGTTTTTGCTCCTTTATCTTATGTTAGTTAAAAGACAAGTCGGTATACCCTTAGATACAGGCCTCTTCTACTATTTAAGAATTTGTTCATTTCTGCATTATTAATATTACAACTTTAGATAGAAAAATTTGTTAATGAAGAATTAGATCTCCATTTTCCAACTAAATAAATAGTAAAATGACGAATTTAAACTTTTTTAGCCTAGTTGGTTTAAAGAGTCTTTTCAAAAGTTAGTAAGCCAGCAGAAACAGTGCCTAACTAACTACGAGAGCTCGACACCACCGAACCTATAAGCAAATAACAAATATTCCTCTTTAGTTAGCTCCCCAGATATCTTGAGCAATTTGAATTACATGTTTAATTTTATTCCACTGTTCCTCTTCTGTTAATTCGTTTCCTTCTTCGGTACTCGCAAATCCACATTGAGGACTCAATGACAAGTTTTCTAAAGGAATATATCCGCTTGCTTCTTTAATTCTTTGCTTAATAATCTTAGCTTCTTCTAATGTAGGAAACTTAGATGTTATTAACCCTAATACAACGGTTTGATTGTTGCGTGTAAAGCTTTTTAACGGTTCAAAATCTCCTGAACGGTTATCATCATATTCAAGGAAAAGTCCATCTACATGTAAGTTAGCAAAGATAGCATCAGATATAGTATCATAACCACCACTTGTGATGTACGTAGATCTGAAGTTTCCACGACAAATATGCATTGTGATGATCATATCTTCAGGCTTTTTAGAAATAGCATCATTTAAGCAGCTTACTCGTGTATCAATAATGTCCTTTACGTCCATACCCAGCTTCTCAACAACCGTATTGATACGGTCTTCAGAAACAAAATCAATCCACGAAGTATCGTCTAATTGTAGGTAACGGCAGCCTGCGTCGTAAAAGGCTTGAATCGCTTTCTGATAAGCAGCCACAGTATCATGATAAAATTGATCTCTGTTTCCATTGTAATATGTATCTTCTTGAATTCGAGTAAATAACATGTTTGGACTTGGAATTGAGAATTTAGCGACTTGGCTTCCATCACCATGTCGTTCGACAGCTTCTTTTAAAAACGTGAAATGTTCCACCATATAATGATGATTGAAGTCCACTTTACCTACTACCTTAATTGCGTTATTTTTGGTTTTTGCACCTTTGAATTGGCTGATATATTCTGTCTCAAACTGCTCTACACCTTCTAAGCCTGATAGGAAGTCCAAATGCCACCAAGAACGTCTAAATTCACCGTCCGTGATAGATTTAAGACCTACTTCAATTTGCTTCTGGACAAGCTTTTCAATTTCTTTGTCCTCTACAAATTTTAAATCTGCTTTATTAATTGTACCATTTGCATACGCTTTTCTTGCTTCTTTGAGAGTAGTTGGTCGTAAAAAGCTGCCTACGTGATCAGCTTTAAATGGAGCCTTCACTAGTGTCTTTGTCATGAGTTTGTTTCCTTCTTTCTTTTTAAAATAAAAAACCTCTTCTTAAAAATAAGAAGAGGTTAATAATCGTTATGGGTTCTCTTCTTATCTTCAAGCAAATTGCTACTGGAATTGGCACAGTACTTTAACAGTCTGTTGCCGAGGCTTCCTAGGGCCAGTCCCTCCACCTCTCGAGATAAGAATATTCAATTTATTTAACTAGGGACAATACTACACGTGTTTCTCTAGCTTGTCAATTAAAAGATTAAAAAATCAGAAATATCGGTTAGTATAAATATCTATTTATTTAACAGAAAGGAATTCCTAACGTTAACTTTTAAGACAGGAAAAAGCACCCTCATCGTTAATGGTTTTGAAGAATAAGGGTGCTCCTTGGGAATTTAGGTTTTCTATACTAAAATGTAAGAAAGATTAGGTCTATAGCTAGTATAACATATTATTTGAAAGATTGTCATACAAATTTTACTGTATAAGAGCACCCCCATTATTTAAATATAGGGTTTCTTTTTAACAGGGACATAGATTTTTTCATTTTGTACCTAGCATACCATTTTTTAATAAGGGCCTATAGCTATAAGCTGCATTTTTTATACATTGCTTTCATTGACTTGATTTGCAGAATGCCTATCCTATCAATAACTTATAAAAATTTGCATATTTCATAAAGAAAACCCTTTCCTCTCAAGGGTTTTCTTTTTTATATGTTTCCAAAAGGCACATCATGTTAAATAAAAATGTATACTTTTACGGACGTTGTATTAGAATCTTACGTTGATTCATTAAATACTTACTCCCTTTTTCTCTATAATGAGTGTCAGCAATTTTTACGACCCTGCTCCAACGATTTATGTAACTAATAACGGAAACACTGCAATTTTCATACACACAATATTGATCACTTTGCGCTATTTATGAGATATAATTTCTAATAATTATACCATGTGAAAAAATTAAAACATTTCCATGACCTAACGCATGTTTTCTATAATATATCCAGCTGCATTAGTTCTTCTTATAAAAAGCTGTACATAGGATCCATCATTGAGTTCAGCAACGTCTAGGCTTTTAGAACCAGATAGTTTTTCTAGTGTGTTTCCGTGTTCCTTAAATGAAATAATTAGAGCAATAAATGTCAAGTAATTACATGTTTGTTTTTAAAATAAATGTGCACCTTATAAATATAGAAGTGTATATGATATGAAAAAAAATAGACTATTTTTGATCCTATTAGTTATAACTTGATGGTCAACTTTTTTATTTATGAAGCGTAATGAATTTAAACGCTTTTTTCCTGCATCAATTGCTATTGGTATAGTAACCAAATATCTTAATTCTTATGCCAAGAGGAAGCGCTTTTGGACATTTGGACAAAGTATACATCCAAAAATCCCTAGTGAAGATGTATGGACTTGGGGACCGTTTTTTACTGTGTCAATGTGGGTACTTAAGTCAACGTACGGTAAATTTCCTCTATATATAACTGTAAACTTCATTATTCATGTTGTCTTTACATTTGTAGTTTTGCCAAAATTAAAAGAGATAAAAGTTTTTAAACTCAAAAAAATTAATCCGTTCCAGTATGTAACAATTTTAACTCTCAGACAAATTTTGTTATATCCTTTTCAAATTGTTAATCAAAGATTTTTTAATCTATCTAATGAGAAATAAACTTTACTCATGGAGAGATTTTAAAGATAAAGGTTCCTATATACAGTTTTAAGGTAACTACAAAGCCAAAAAATCACCATTTTATTTCTTAATCGGTGTCTAGTTCAGCGATGTTACCGCGTTAGTACAATATCAATGGTCTGACGTCTTTTGCTACCTTATATCTTATAATTAGACAAAGTCTTCTTAAATCAGAACAAAAATGCGTCTCCTGCTTATGTTACAATCATTAAAGCCCAAACGAGTACATTAAAATTTTATTAAATGTAGCTCGAAATAATAAAGGTGTAGGTGATTATAATGGCAGCAATTGAGGATTTTTTAAAATTAGATATTCGTGTTGGTACGGTAGTCAAAGCTAAACCATTTCCAGAAGCAAGAAAGCCGGCAATAAAACTAGAGATAGACTTTGGTGAGCTTGGAGTAAAATGTTCTTCAGCTCAGATTACGCGCCGTTACAAGCCAGAACAATTAATAGGCTCTCAAGTGGTTGCTGTGGTGAATTTTCCTCCTATGCGTATAGCAGGTTTTAAATCTGAAGTATTGGTGATTGGTGGCGTTCCAGAAGAAGGAGACGTAGTGCTATTGAAGCCCGATGGGACCGTTAAAAATGGTACACCAGTTGCTTAGTGTGAGGAACCCATACATTCCTCGCACTTTTTTTATTACTTAACAAGTTCTTTCTCCAATATCTCCAATATATCTGTATATTTAGGTGTATGAACTCGCAACGTAGCAACAATTTAATCTGTGTGGTTTAGTTCAGGGATAATTAGTGAATTCTTTATTAATACTTTAAAAGCCAAGTTCAAAAGCTTTGATAGAATCATATTCGATCATTTCTTTACATTGTTTTAAGCTTTACTATGCACTACTTGGAGATATTACCAAGTGTTTGGTTGCTGATAAAAAAGCATCAATTAATTTGGCATTATCTAATCCATTGAAACCTAACACGCTTCCATACAGCCATATTCGTTTTTAAGCGCTTATTTCACTTTCTGCATAGCTTTTAGATTACAATAAGAAAGAACTCTCAAAAAGAGGATTCCTTCAAAGAGATGGTAAGAGATAACAAGAAAATAAAGGTTTCTACAACGCCAAAATTTGCGTTGAATCAGGAATTATATGAAAAACAAAAGTTAATTTTGTCAGCGAGCATTTCTCTGCATATCAAAGTCTTTGATTAACTAGGTTTTTATTTATAAATGATTGTGACGAGAAAGCACCTTTCTATTTGTACGGGAGGTGCTTTTTCGTTTCTTATAAAAATATAAAAATGGAGGAACGAAAAAAGCTCAATTTCTCTAGTTTAATACCTAGGGATTGGGCCTTTTAATATTAGTATTCCCTTAACGTTGTAAATCCGCATTTCCTGACGCTACCCCTTTTAGATAGAGGAGAAACTACTCTTTTGTATCCCTTTCATATAAATATAAAATATAATCAGTCATAACACCGGGATGGCCCAATTGCCGTAGCATAGCTGTAATATTGCCACGATGATATGTTCCATGATTGACAACATGTTGTACTACATCAGATAAACGGGTTTCGAGTCGTCCAGCAAATGAAGTTTCAAGCACAAAGGCGGTTTCTATATCTTCTTGACGATTGAGAAACGCTTTGTACCGGCCAGATAAATCGAAAAACATCGTTTCTACTTCCTCGATTCTTTTCGTTTCAATCTGTTCTCTCAGTTGATTAGCCGACGCAAATGCTTCATCAAACCTTTCACCAGAAATACAATCTAACCATATGTTGTCAGAGACATAAATGTGCGCCATCACCTTCGATATAGAAGAAAAAACGCTTTGAATTTCCTTGTCGTAAATGTCCTCAGAAAGTTCTTTTAATCGATCGAAAATTTTTTGGTTTGCCCATACATGTTAGTCGCACAATTTTAATAAGTGATGTGACATTTGAAACTCCCCCTATTTCCCAATTCATTATCGACATTACACAAGGTATCAGTAGTCAACTTAACTATACTTCTATAAAAATATCCTCCAGACCTTTTGTTTAAAGGAGTTTTTTGTTCACTTAATATGAATTATAAGAAGTAACAAACCTTTAAAATTCCTATTATTAAAGGTTTTGTATATGTGTAATTCAAATGTCGTAAAAGAAAAGAATAACTCTTGCCTTGTTCTATTCTTTAGGATAAAATACAATACTGAGATATATTCTCACCATTTTTATTCTGATTTAAAAACCTACTGTACGCTTGTTTGCACAGTAGGTTTTCTATTATAGGAAAGCGTACAATTCAATTACAGTACAACTGATTGGAAAAGGAATGATTAAATACCGAATAGTGGTAATGATTATCTTTATGTAAAATCTAATAACTTTTCTTATAGCTGTAAATAGATAAAAACATATTGACATTTAATTTCAAACTAACTATGATGATATACATTACATACACTTTAATTTAATAAACAAAAGCTAAGATAGGATCTTAAGTAATTCTAATCTCCCTGTTATAGAGAGCTGATAATTGGTGGAAGTCAGTACAAAGATTAGAGTTGAAATTCACTCCTAGAGCTTCCTCTTCTAATGGTATTTTAGAGAGGACGGATAAAACCGTTATGCTAATTAAGAGGTAAGATGTTTTTACAATATAGGGTGGTACCGCGAAATTTTCGTCCCTGCTGAATAATTCAGCAGGGACTTTTTTATGTTAAAAGGAGGGCATCATGAAAGAAAATACTGCATCAAAGAATACGTTAAAAAAGCAATTATTACCGCGACACATTCGAATGATTGCTATTGGAGGAATGATTGGAACAGGGATTTTCAAAGGGAGTGCCGATACAATTGGATTAGCAGGACCTTCGGTTATCTTTTCGTATCTATTTGCTGGACTATTGCTTCTCATTGTAATGGGAGCTTTGGCTGAAATGGCTATTGTATACCCATCGCACAATATGAAAGATCTAATTCAAAAAGCTTTTGGAAGACGTTTTTCTTTTGTAACGGGAGCTACTTATTGCTTTATGTGGCTTACTGTGTGCGTTATTGAAGTCATCGCTGCAGGTAGTTTTCTGCAATATTGGTTTTCTTCTATTCCTTTATGGATTCTCTGTCTCATTTGTTCAATTGTACTTATTTTAATTAATGCTACAAGCGTAAAGTCTTTTGGAGAAATTGAGTTTTGGTTTGCTGGTATTAAAATCTTTGTTATTATTGCTTTTATTTTATTAGGTATAGCGATACTATTTGGAATTATGCCAAGTAATAATTCATCTTCTCATTACCTTCACAATTATAGTGATTTTGTGCCAAATGGCTGGAAAGCCGTTTTCTCTACATTACTTGTAGTCATTTTCTCATATGGAGGATCAGAACTCATTGGTTTAACTATTACGGAAACAAAAGATGCTGAAAAGGTCTTACCAGGGGTAGTTAAAGGCGTGATGTGGAGAGTAGTTCTGTTTTATACTTTGCCTATTTTTATTATCTGTGGCTTGATACCATGGGATAAAATTGATGCAAATGCTAGCCCTTTTGTCCAAGTATTTGAAACAGCCGGGATTCAAGGGGCTTCTCATGTTATGAACTTTATTTTATTAACAGCTGTCCTTTCAGCAGCCAATTCAGGTATTTATGGCTGTACAAGGATGCTTCATTCTTTATCTCAGTCGGGAGATGCTCCTAAAAGTCTGTCCTATGTAAATAAACAAGGCGTACCTGTTTACAGCTTAGCTTTCAGTGTCCTATTTTTATTATTGGGAACGTATCTCGTATACTTATATCCTGAAAAAGCTTTTTCTTATTTATTAGCTATTCCTGGATTTACAGTTTCTCTTATATGGATTAGTATTTGCTTAGCTCAGCTAAAGCTACGTCCTCAATATAAAGAAAAACCATATTTTAAACTTTGGGGCTTCCCTTATTTAACGCTTTTTGCCGCATGTACATTAATTATTAGCTTCATAGTCTTTCTCATAGACAGTGCTAATAGGTTAAGCTCTATAGTTTGTGTAGCATTCGTTCTTGTAATGGTAATTCTTTCATTTTTCAAAAAGAACACCAAACCTACTTCTCTTGAAATGCCGAATGATACCAATTAGATTCTAAATTCTTCAAAAACTTAAATCAAAAAGCTACTTTTTAAAGTAGCTTTTTTGATTTATAGAATCACTTAATTCATCTGAGAGCATTTTTAGTGATTTAACTCACGATTTGTTTTTGGGATTTTTGCTCTTCATTCCAAGCCTCTAAGGTTTCAAAGCCTGGTAAGTGTAAGATACTCTTTGCATCTCCTTATAGTTGTTTTCGCTGTGAGTATAGTTTATTTCTTTAGCGTAATAAGCCATACAAGATGCCATATTCGTTTTGAGCAATTCTTTCATTTTCTGCATAGCTTGTAGATTATAATAAGCAACATCGATTCCCATTAAGTGCCCAAAATGGTGATGTACGATTGTGTTTGACATACCTTTGTTATCCACGCTGTAAATTCGTTAATCATGTTAATTAAATCACGAATGTACTTGTTTTTGTGATGATCAAACTGTTTGTACGTTTCCTCTACTTTGCTAAAATCAATCCATTTCTTTAGTTTAATCATAGGCGGGTTGGTGCTCAAAAAATACGCGAGTTCTTGCAGCTGATTACTGACCCTCAGCCATGTTTCTGCTTTGATTTCTGTCACTTGGGTAGGCTGATACTGTGGTACATACTTACAAATCGTGGTGTAGAAATAAGCAAAAGCTTCATCAGCAAAATAGACCGATTCTTTATTCCAATACTTTGCATTGTACTCACCTGGTTTCACTTCTATATAATAAGCATTTTCAACCTTGTCCACATTGGTTATCATTTCAAAAGGAGATTCCATAGCAACACCTCTTCTTTAGATAACGTTAGTATGTCCTTTTTTATTAGTGATTTACCCAAAAATCACTATTCAGTTAATATCATGTACTTGAATTCTAATGTTTTCCCAACTTCTATCACGAAGATCTATTATCTGTAATATAGATAACTGTATGGCTCCGCCATTGGAAAATAGTTCGAAATTTTCTACTCCATGAAAAGTCCGGCGAAAGACTGTTCAACAAATGAAAGTTCTTAATAGTTATCAATGTAATGACCCCCTCTTTAATTGTGTTTGAAAAGTATCTAAATTTATATTACGAATCCGTTTCGCTGTATTACCTTCCACGACAGTAGAACATAATTCATAATACTTAGCTTCAATTTCTTCAATTGATTCTTTAAACAATTCTACCTGTAGTTCATCTAGGCAATCAAAAATATTCGTTAAATTTCTCCCTTTCTATAAATAACATTTAAATCATAGAAACTAAGGAACCACAATCATGAATTAGCGTTCTTTATCTTTAAAGAACATTAAATCAAAAAAGTTAAGCTAATAGCCATCGCTAAAGGCGTGCTAAAATCATAAATATCTATTTGAGATGGCCGAAAAATATAGTTAAAAAAATATATAGCAGCACTAAAGGAAATAAACAGTGCAATAAACTTAACTAGTCTTTTTCTTAGTTCACACCCTTTTATGTTTTTGATGTTGATGATAAACGTAATGATCAAATATAAAGATGTTAGAATAATGAAGAAACGCTATATGTATAGTACTTGTTTCCTTTATAGAACATACAAAATGAATCCAATGACATAAACTAAAAGAGCAATCGTCCATTTTACTGCTCGGGAGCATTTAAATTTATCTAATTTACTTGATAGATAAATAGCAATTATGCCGATAACAATGTAAGTCCCTGGAGACCTCCATGATTCAGGAGTCAGTGTAAAGAGTATCCAGCACGTCCCTAATACAAATGCAGCACTAAGCTGAGATGAGTTCTCTTTCGTTTTATGTCTTTCACTTCTTGTCGGTAGTTGATTAGTATCCATTTACTTCTTTCTCCTTCCTTATCGTTACATTTTATCAAAAGGTTGGCATGTTTTCAGTCGCGAATGAAATATTTGTATAATAAGGGTGTATAAAGGAGGGCATTAAATGAATAAAGATATAGAAGAAATTGTTGTAAGAACCTTTTTTGAGAGGAGAATTCAAGAAAGATTCATGTTTGAACTTTTTTCTCCTAAAAAACGGGATAAGGCACTGCATCGCCTTAACCACGATTATAAAAGAAATCTACGTGAACAATATATGATTGAAATTCCGACGCCTAATTCATGTGCTAGTGAATTAGCTAATCTACTTAAAAAACATGGTGCAGGGAAGCAATGCTATGCGCTTTCTTTTAATAAAGATATCGATGGAAAAAAACTACCTTTACTTACTGCTTTAGAACATGCAGTAGGCTATGGATTTCCTTGTCTTATTGTATGTATTCCAAACAAACTTGCCTATTTTGAAGCTGAACAAGGTTATGGTCCTCCACCCCGATACACTTTAAAGCGATAAAAAAAGCCCTTCTAAAGGGCTTTTATGCGCGCTGTATTTATCTATTTATTTTTATTAGAGGCTTTTTCCCAATCCCAATATGACTGATATAGTTTATCATGTAAAAACTCTTCTTTCTCTTCGTCTTCTTGCCTTTCTATCAACTTCAAACCAAATATCATTACCCTTTTCTAAGACAGGATCGCTTACTCTATCAAGTAAACAAAAGGTCAATTTCTTCTCGATTATAATCCAAAATCCAATTATTATATTCTTCATAAAGAAAACGTATAGATTCTTTATTGGAGGCCAAGATATCACATCCGCGATCATCATACAAATGAAAAATCATTTTCTTAGAGAGATTAATAAAATAAATATCATAACCACTTTGGGGATTACTTTTCATAATAGTAGATGGATGAGCAAAGTCTTCATAATTAATGGCCTGTAAAAGTTGCACATATCTCAATTCTGTTTTCTTACAAGAAAGTACAAAGCGATGAGTCAAAGATTGATCATCTTCGTCTTCATCCTGGAATACGCTTGGAAAACGGTGATGGTTTAATTGATATAACCGCTTTTTATCTTTTATGTATTTTAAATAAACGTTTAAAGGTCTTTTTTGAAGGAAAAGATCTTTGTTCATAGTATGTACGTCCGTAACAAAAAGAATCTCATCCTCCTCTTCAAATACCTTATGGAATAATGTAATGGATCGATGAAAAGCTTGTTTCAAACAATCCTTTTCGTAATATGAAATTAATGGATGTGATATTTCAAAGCGAATGCTATATTTCCACGAATAAAACAAGGCTGGACTTAAAGTTAATCCTTCAAAATAGTTTTCTAAAAATGAAGGCAGAGTGTTAGTGCTCATGTATTTTTCTCCATTTTTTTAATTTTTATAGTTTATAAGTAACTTTCTTTCACTTAAATATTGAGTAACTGTTTTAATTCTTTTTTTTATTTTTTATAGTGCCAATTAATATGGACAAGCTCCAATTCTATTTCAATTAATTGTTCTATAACTTTTTCTTTATCTAATGAAGAGCTAAGAAAGTTTTTAATTAATCGCTCAATCTTATTACTACTCTCAGAAATGTCATTTAAATCTACTGCTAATTCAACATATTCTTTTTCAGATGATAACGGAGAAAGTCTATTTATTAACTCATTCACAATTGGTTCATTCATTGTATTCTCTCTTTGTTAGTCCCTTATCAAATTTTGATTTTATAACTTAATTCTCAATCATAAAAACCTGAATGTGTATCGTACACAGTCTTAGTTAGCACAAAAAAATTATATATCTTTAGTTTCAATATCAAAATATTATACAATTGTTAAAAAGGTAATAGTAGAAAGTAACAGGTATTTTTCGCCTAATATATTATTTAATAATACAGGAAAGATAGAAGTCCCTTCTGTATCTTATACAAGCTCTCCCTGTTTCTAATTTTTTAGTTATTTGTCTTACCGATAGGCTTAGCAGCTTGAGATAGCAAACCAGCTATGGTTACGGTAATTAGTACAACGATTAAGGCACGAAGCAATCCGATCATTTCTCCAACGAACCCTAAAAAAGGAGGCCCTACAAGAAATGCAAGGTAGCCTGCTGTAGCTACTGCACTAACCCTAGCGGCCACTCCACGTGGATCGTCTCCTGCAGCTGACAACCCTACTGGAAAGCCAAACGCTGCACCGAGTCCCCATAATACGATTCCTATAGTTGCAAATTTATAGTTTCCTCCAAATATAACGATAAGTAGGCCTACAATTGCAAGAAGTGCAGATATACGGAGAACTAGTACTCTTCCTAATCGATCGAGCAACAATCCTCCTATTGCTCGGCCTATAGTCATTGCTGCTACAAATAGTCCAAAAGCGAATGAACCCATGGTAGGTGTAACACTATATCCATCAACCATAATAAGTGGTAGCCAGTCATTAGCAGACCCTTCTGCAAATGCCATTCCAAGAACAATAATACTAATTAAAATTGTTCTTGGTTCCTTCCATACAGCCATCCTTTCTCTAGCACTCATAGGTGGCTCATTAGAATCGTCGTTATTTTCCTTTCCAGTACCTATTGGGACAAATCGAGCTAAAAATATAATAGATAGAACAGTAATTATTGCAGCAAATGTTATATGGACTGGTACTGAAACTCCAGATTTGGTAGCTACTGACCCGACAATTGCACCAAGAAGTGTTCCCACGCTAAATGCCGCATGAAAACCAGTTAAAAGAGACTTTTTAGTAACTCCTTCAACGGCTGTCCCTTCTACATTCATCGCAACATCACATATTCCATTTCCAAATCCGAAAATAGCTAACCCTAAAAATACTATAATACTATTGATAATCCATGAGCCGCCTACGCCTACAATTATAAGCCCTATGGAGCTAATGACTAGGCCTGTTACCATGACAAAACGTCCACCTTTATGGGCAATAAGATGACTAGCACTCATAAGGCCTACTATAGATCCTACAGCCATCCCAAAGATAATCCACCCCATCTGGGCTGTTGAAGCGCCTAATGCATCTCTAATAGTAGGTGTACGTGATACCCACGAGGCCATAGAAAATCCCGGTAATGCAAAAATAAAATAAATAGACAGATGCCATAATTTAATTTGTTGACGATCTAATGAATAATTCATTGTTCCCCTCCTATGATGATAAATAACCTACTTGCTCTCCCCTAAGTAAGTTAAACTGTTATTGTATGTTTCGAAAATAGCTCTAAAACCTTGAGCCTTTCCTATACTGTTAACTCAATAAGATTCCCCTCAGAATCTTCTATAACACTTTCATAATAACCGTCTCCTGTAGTGCGAGGACCATTAACAAGTTTATAGCCATCCATTTTTAGTTTCGTTGTTAATTCATCAACTGCTTCCTTACTGCCTAGAGAAAAAGCAATATGAGCCCATCCCAGCATCTCATCTGAATTTTTTTCATTAATTCCAATCCTACGCATAATTTCTAACCTTGTACCTGATTCAAAGCGAAGGAAATACGATTCAAACCCCTTTTCTTTATTGTGATATTTTTGATTTGCTTTTCCTTTAAAATAGGTTTCATAAAACTCTTTCATGCTTTCTAAATTACTGACCCAAATAGCTACATGTTCAATCCTCATTTGATTTCCCTCCATCTAGTGTTAGCTTATTTAGCATTGCATCTATTTCATTTAAGGATTCTAGTTTCTGCTTGTTTCGTTCATCATGAGATCAATCCCAAGACTTTGTAATCCGTATAGATAATCTTGTTTCCAATTACTCATAATCAGTTTAGGCAGATGTTTTTGTGAAACATAATTGGAACTTTGATCACTAATTTGATCAAGTATTATCTGATTAAACTCTTGGTCAGAAAAAATGATGGTATGAGGATTTATAGTCGCTGTAAATGTAACCACTAACCTACTAATCGCATCTATTTCTCCTTCTTGCAGATCATACTGTGTTCTCTCTCTATGGCCTTTTTCGAATGCTTGTTGAAAATTGTATTTATTATACAAAGGAACAAACGAAACTTCCCCGGCGAAATTGGTAGTACCTCTTAATACCAATCCGTTAACCAATAGCCCCACTCCAGGGCCATTTTGACCCAAATATAAATAAACAAGAGAGTTTATTTCATTTATATTATTATTATTTTTATAGCCTAGAACAGCTGCATTCATATCGTTTTCTACTGTGACGGGGATAGAAAAATACTCTTCATAGTAGTCCTTTAAATTAAAGTTCTGAAGATGATCATATTTGGGTATGTGAAATATATTACCGTTATCAACAGAAGCAGGAAGACCAATAGCTATCGAACTAATTGTCGGATTTTCTATTAAGATTTCTTGAATATAATTGGTTAATTGATCTAAACTATCTTTGTTTAAGACACTCTCTACCTGTCCCTTTTTCTTTATTTCACCCATACAATTAAAAACTGTATACTGTGTTTCTCTTTCTTCTAAAAATATTGCTAAGCCTAACATGTAGTCGGAATTGTACCTATATCTTTTTGCTTTTCTCCCTCCACTAGACTTATCTAATCCAATTAATACAATCTCTCCATTGCTCTCCATTTGATCAAGAAACTTACTTACAGTGGGAAAACTTATTCCTACTTTCTTGCTTAATTCTACTTTTGTAACATTATCTAATTTTATAAAGCCTTTCCGAATTTTAAACAAAGTTGTACTACCTGTTAAATTTGGGATGTTTTTCATTGCTAATATCTCCTATTAAACTTAACTTATTAAATGTATTTAATAAGTATACAAGAAGAACTTTAATGTTATCCACTACTTTCATAAAATATCTTATTAAAAGTCATAGTAATGTGCTTAATTGTTTACTTCCTTACTTCCTCACATTTTCTTTGCTTGAAAGGAATACAGTACAATAACAAAAGAAGGTGGCATTTCTATATGATTTTATAAAATTATGAAAAAGAACAAAAATTAAACCCTTGCCACACACGTTCATGTGACAAGGGTTTTTTATTTTAATCCAACCTAATTTTTAATGATATATTAGACGGCACTCTGATACATAAAATATCATTAGTTTTCATAATCACTTTTAAAAAGCAACTCTTTCGTAGTTTCCGTACCACGTAATCAGAAACTTAGGTAGCTTCATAAAATGGTTTTTAAGCATATATATGAAGGGTACCTTTTGCTTTCCTTCATATAACTGAACGGCTGAGTGTAAGGAATTGTATGCTTTTATTGACTTTCGTTTTCGCTATCGTTATCAATATCATTATCATTATCGTTGTCAGTATTACCATATTTAAAATCAATAATGTTTTTTCTAATTTCTTCTCTAATTTCAGGGTTTTCTTTTAAGAAAACCTTAGCGTTTTCTCGTCCCTGCCCTAAACGTTCCCCATTATAAGAAAACCAAGATCCAGACTTTTGAACAATATCTACTTCAGAACCAATATCTAAGATTTCTCCTTCTCTTGAGATACCTTCTCCATACATAATATCTACTTCAGCAATGCGAAAAGGAGGTGCCATCTTATTTTTGACTACTTTAATTCTTGTTTTGTTACCAACTATGTCATTTCCCAGTTTAAGTTGTTCAGCGCGGCGAACCTCAAGACGAACGGAAGAATAAAATTTTAGTGCTCTTCCACCTGGCGTTGTTTCCGGATTTCCAAACATAACGCCTACCTTCTCCCGGATTTGGTTGATGAAGATAGCAATGGTTTTAGACTTATTAATTGCTCCAGATAGTTTACGAAGTGCTTGAGACATCAAACGAGCTTGTAGACCTACATGAGAATCTCCCATTTCGCCCTCAATTTCTTTTTGAGGAACTAATGCTGCTACTGAGTCAACAACAATAATATCTACAGCACCACTTCTAACTAATGCTTCAGCAATTTCAAGTGCCTGTTCACCAGTATCCGGTTGAGATAAAAGTAACTCATCAATATCTACACCTAGTTTTCTTGCGTAAACTGGATCAAGTGCGTGTTCAGCATCAATAAAGGCAGCTCGACCTCCATTTTTTTGTACTTCTGCAATTGCGTGTAAGGAAACTGTTGTTTTACCTGAGCTTTCGGGTCCATACACTTCCATAATTCTTCCTTTGGGATAACCATTAATTCCAAGAGCTATATCTAAAGCTAATGAGCCTGAGCTAGATGCCTCAACTTTTGTATGTGTGCCTTCCCCCATCTTAATAATTGATCCTGCACCGAATTGTTTTTCAATTTGTTTTAGAGCCATGTCTAGTGCTGCTTGTTTATCATTCATGATTTGAAACCTCCGATTTTTATTACGTTTACAGTAAACGACAATGTATTTGGATAAATAATAAGAGTTGGCTCAAATTTTTTTGCTCCGTGCGAGAAAATTTTGTGTTTAACTGTCTTGGTTTATTCTGTTGTTCCTTTATTTATCTCTAAACCCTTAATATCGAACAAATGTTCTTGTTGTTTAATCATACAATAACCGCATCTAGTTGTAAAGAAGAAAGTTTTCTACGAACTAGCTAAAGAAATATCTTATTTTTGTAAAAAACAAGTTGATACCTTTAATATTTATAGTTATTGAAACTTCAATCTATAAAATAACCCTTATTATACGCTCAAAAAATAATTCATCCTCTTATATACATTATGTTATGTGCTTAGACTATCGACTAACAAAAGGGATAAATTATAATAGATTTATTAGAGAAAATTTCAACCTAATAAATTCAAATGAAATTCTTTATTAAAAATGTGATACATTAAATAAGAGACAAGAAATGAAAGGAGTTTTTTTAATGAGTAACCATGAAGCACAAAATGAATTGCCACCAAAAACATGTACAATCGATCGACTTGTAACAATGCCGGATGATGTAAATAA